>OFMN01000100.1_pt1 | contig 86481 bp, 71 predicted proteins | sample 1541791 | NCBI WGS metagenome assembly OFMN01 (sample SAMN04209248, study PRJEB22552) | human gut metagenome | biome: gut; material: feces | host: Homo sapiens | place: USA: Oklahoma
AGAACGGCGACTGGATAACATTTCAATCCACTCCCTCCACACGGAGGGAGACGGCGTTGTATTTTCTGTCGCCATCGACGCTGTTATTTCAATCCACTCCCTCCACACGGAGGGAGACCCAGGTACTCGCTTGTAACTGGGAGATACAGTTCATTTCAATCCACTCCCTCCACACGGAGGGAGACGGCGCAGTTCCGAATTATCGAGGGAGATCACAAGATTTCAATCCACTCCCTCCACACGGAGGGAGACACTTTCCAAAAACTCATTCGCCTTGATCATCATATTTCAATCCACTCCCTCCACACGGAGGGAGACCCAAGTTCTCTGCATTCTCGCTCCACGTTGCGAGCATTTCAATCCACTCCCTCCACACGGAGGGAGACGTCAATTCTCCCTGGAGACTCGCAAGCCATGAATCATTTCAATCCACTCCCTCCACACGGAGGGAGACTGTTGATGCTCGCATTTTCTGCCGCATTTGCGGAATTTCAATCCACTCCCTCCACACGGAGGGAGACCCGGAAAACTGCTGGAAGATCTGACGTATTGCGAATTTCAATCCACTCCCTCCACACGGAGGGAGACGGACGTGCCGGAAGCAAGGGACATCACTGCAATATTTCAATCCACTCCCTCCACACGGAGGGAGACAGTCAGCGGACAAGTAAGAGATCTCGACGCTTTCATTTCAATCCACTCCCTCCACACGGAGGGAGACATTGCAGTATCCAGTCCGTGTACTTCCTCATAACATTTCAATCCACTCCCTCCACACGGAGGGAGACTATATGAGATTGGGAGATAGTTTCATAGACTCTGCATTTCAATCCACTCCCTCCACACGGAGGGAGACATGACCAGAACGCTTACCACGTCGGCGATCATGTATTTCAATCCACTCCCTCCACACGGAGGGAGACGTCGCCTTCGTAGGTTTCTGCAAAACGTCCCTTATTTCAATCCACTCCCTCCACACGGAGGGAGACTGAAAGACACGTCGGAACTTCCCGACGATCTTGTATTTCAATCCACTCCCTCCACACGGAGGGAGACAAATATGAGTAGTGCAAAACAGGTAATAATGCACATTTCAATCCACTCCCTCCACACGGAGGGAGACCCAGACAAAAATGTATTCATTTGCTCCCATGACGTATTTCAATCCACTCCCTCCACACGGAGGGAGACACAGGAAGAGGCTGACCGCCAGGGAATCACACTATTTCAATCCACTCCCTCCACACGGAGGGAGACTTGTTTCATTGCTTGGTCTGGAATCTGTAAATTTTATTTCAATCCACTCCCTCCACACGGAGGGAGACTGCGTTCCATGATTATCCCATCCTTTCAAAAATCCATTTCAATCCACTCCCTCCACACGGAGGGAGACGACAAGGTAAGAGGTTTTGTGCATAAGCATAAGGCATTTCAATCCACTCCCTCCACACGGAGGGAGACACAAGGTAAGAGGTTTTGTGCATAAGCATAAGGCATTTCAATCCACTCCCTCCACACGGAGGGAGACAATATAATATATAATAATAATGTCATCTTGAACTTATTTCAATCCACTCCCTCCACACGGAGGGAGACCCGGATCACCGGCGCCTAATGTACTGGCGTTCCCATTTCAATCCACTCCCTCCACACGGAGGGAGACATGCCGTCTTTTACTTTCGGCATCAACTTTTGCGCATTTCAATCCACTCCCTCCACACGGAGGGAGACCGATCGAAGCCCGTGTGATCGCATGGCTTGCAAAGGATTTCAATCCACTCCCTCCACACGGAGGGAGACTGTATTATAACAGCCCGCTGCCGTCCGGCGAGGACATTTCAATCCACTCCCTCCACACGGAGGGAGACCGAATTCCCGGATCACATCTGCACAACCGCTGCAATTTCAATCCACTCCCTCCACACGGAGGGAGACCCGCAGACGAATTGCAGCAGTGGGGCGAACGGGTATTTCAATCCACTCCCTCCACACGGAGGGAGACCAGTCTGATACACACCATCAGAAACAAGCCCTTTATTTCAATCCACTCCCTCCACACGGAGGGAGACACGTTCACTAATGTGTGATATAATATAACCATAGCATTTCAATCCACTCCCTCCACACGGAGGGAGACAAGCCCCATTCCGGTACGCTGTTCCCACTCATAACATTTCAATCCACTCCCTCCACACGGAGGGAGACTATAGGTCGTTAGTCGGAACATTTCACAATACTATTTCAATCCACTCCCTCCACACGGAGGGAGACAGGCATTCTTGACTAGCAACGTAGCCAGCGCTACCATTTCAATCCACTCCCTCCACACGGAGGGAGACAACATATTCAAATCACCGTCTGTCATTTCAGACATTTCAATCCACTCCCTCCACACGGAGGGAGACTGAAGTATCAGCAGCACCGCCAGTTTCCGCAGCATTTCAATCCACTCCCTCCACACGGAGGGAGACGTTGCCGGTGTCGCAGCTGGCAGCGTCCCCATGTCATTTCAATCCACTCCCTCCACACGGAGGGAGACAATGCAATCTAGTACTTTTTGTATTTGTTTTATATTTCAATCCACTCCCTCCACACGGAGGGAGACAATCATCCATTGTGTTAAGGAGAACATTAGATGTATTTCAATCCACTCCCTCCACACGGAGGGAGACCGGTGATGCTTGCAAGCTTTGGATTTTTGAAACCGAATTTCAATCCACTCCCTCCACACGGAGGGAGACGTTTCTGCCCTGGCAATGGTACCGGCACAGTCTGCATTTCAATCCACTCCCTCCACACGGAGGGAGACCAGAAGTATCATATACTTCCGTCCAAGAATCAATTATTTCAATCCACTCCCTCCACACGGAGGGAGACGAAACTCATCTGCCGCACCCATCAGCGAAGCTCCTATTTCAATCCACTCCCTCCACACGGAGGGAGACTATGCGGGTTGTTCCTTACGTTCTGACCGATGTTATTTCAATCCACTCCCTCCACACGGAGGGAGACGCATGAGAAGCCATGCAAAGAAGACGATCACAAATTTCAATCCACTCCCTCCACACGGAGGGAGACATCCGGCGTTCCATCTTCTGTCTGCACATCAAGACATTTCAATCCACTCCCTCCACACGGAGGGAGACTGTTGAAAGTGAGGTTGAATGAAATGGACGTTATTTCAATCCACTCCCTCCACACGGAGGGAGACCCTTGCGACCACACCAAGGGCAGTAGCGAGGAACATTTCAATCCACTCCCTCCACACGGAGGGAGACATCTGTTCCGTTTTCCGTATTCCATTCGTAACCAGAATTTCAATCCACTCCCTCCACACGGAGGGAGACGTGCAAGTTCTGCATCGCTCATAGCGGCAATGTCATTTCAATCCACTCCCTCCACACGGAGGGAGACACTTTCCGATCTCCCGACCATACGGGGGATTGCATTTCAATCCACTCCCTCCACACGGAGGGAGACAGAATTTCTTCACACCATTCCGGCATTTTGCGGGCATTTCAATCCACTCCCTCCACACGGAGGGAGACGATCTTCAATCTGTCTTGATTCTCTCACGACATTATTTCAATCCACTCCCTCCACACGGAGGGAGACTTGAGTACTTTAGGTGAACATAATGCGACAAAAAGATTTCAATCCACTCCCTCCACACGGAGGGAGACTATGCGGGTTGTTCCTTACGTTCTGACCGATGTTATTTCAATCCACTCCCTCCACACGGAGGGAGACGCATGAGAAGCCATGCAAAGAAGACGATCACAAATTTCAATCCACTCCCTCCACACGGAGGGAGACATCCGGCGTTCCATCTTCTGTCTGCACATCAAGACATTTCAATCCACTCCCTCCACACGGAGGGAGACTGTTGAAAGTGAGGTTGAATGAAATGGACGTTATTTCAATCCACTCCCTCCACACGGAGGGAGACCCTTGCGACCACACCAAGGGCAGTAGCGAGGAACATTTCAATCCACTCCCTCCACACGGAGGGAGACATCTGTTCCGTTTTCCGTATTCCATTCGTAACCAGAATTTCAATCCACTCCCTCCACACGGAGGGAGACGTGCAAGTTCTGCATCGCTCATAGCGGCAATGTCATTTCAATCCACTCCCTCCACACGGAGGGAGACACTTTCCGATCTCCCGACCATACGGGGGATTGCATTTCAATCCACTCCCTCCACACGGAGGGAGACAGAATTTCTTCACACCATTCCGGCATTTTGCGGGCATTTCAATCCACTCCCTCCACACGGAGGGAGACGATCTTCAATCTGTCTTGATTCTCTCACGACATTATTTCAATCCACTCCCTCCACACGGAGGGAGACTTGAGTACTTTAGGTGAACATAATGCGACAAAAAGATTTCAATCCACTCCCTCCACACGGAGGGAGACTACTTTCGCCTCAAATTCTTCCAGATTTCCATGATTTCAATCCACTCCCTCCACACGGAGGGAGACCTTTTTTTATAATATTTTTGCCATACCCCTTGAAATTTCAATCCACTCCCTCCACACGGAGGGAGACGCGTATAGCAATCATCTGTTGTTTTTTTTGCTTATTTCAATCCACTCCCTCCACACGGAGGGAGACTCATTTGGTCAAGGTATCGCTTTACTGTTGCCTTATTTCAATCCACTCCCTCCACACGGAGGGAGACGCTTGCAGTGGTAGCTGTGCCGGAGGATTCGTCATTTCAATCCACTCCCTCCACACGGAGGGAGACGAAGGCGGGTCAAGGGAAAAACTGCCTTCAATTCTATTTCAATCCACTCCCTCCACACGGAGGGAGACAGATATGCAATGGTATCTGGTGAGGATTCATCGTCATTTCAATCCACTCCCTCCACACGGAGGGAGACCCGTGACGGAAAAAGGGGGACCGTAGATCAGCTATTTCAATCCACTCCCTCCACACGGAGGGAGACATCTTCCCACCAGCCAACGGCAGATACTTAGACATTTCAATCCACTCCCTCCACACGGAGGGAGACATCACCTTGGGAGTTTTGGGAAAATGACAAGTTCGATTTCAATCCACTCCCTCCACACGGAGGGAGACTCGTCTCAGAATAGCCGGTCACTGTGCCGTAGAATTTCAATCCACTCCCTCCACACGGAGGGAGACGCCATGTTACGGTTACTGTAAGTTCGCCGTCGGCACATTTCAATCCACTCCCTCCACACGGAGGGAGACATGTCACAGGCTTGGAACCGGCTCAATAAAGGCATTTCAATCCACTCCCTCCACACGGAGGGAGACTCGGCATTCTCTTATTTCATTCATACGCAATTCATATTTCAATCCACTCCCTCCACACGGAGGGAGACTCCGGCGGCGTATGCGGTGACGTGTGAGGTCAGAGATTTCAATCCACTCCCTCCACACGGAGGGAGACCAGATATGCACGGTCACTGTGGTGCAGATGTAGATATTTCAATCCACTCCCTCCACACGGAGGGAGACCAGAAGCATCTTGCGGCTGTTAAGTCCCTTGAAATTTCAATCCACTCCCTCCACACGGAGGGAGACTTTTACACGGTTTAGCGGAAGTGTAGATACAAGTATTTCAATCCACTCCCTCCACACGGAGGGAGACTATAACGTATGGATTCAGATGCACCGAAATCAGATTTCAATCCACTCCCTCCACACGGAGGGAGACATCATTATAGGGGCGTTATTCCGATATCGGCTCAATTTCAATCCACTCCCTCCACACGGAGGGAGACCTCCTTGCCGTTAGCATAGAACTGATTAGAAACATTTCAATCCACTCCCTCCACACGGAGGGAGACTTTTTCAATCAGTTTTTCACCTCCTGAAAAACTATTTCAATCCACTCCCTCCACACGGAGGGAGACTCAAGGAGGAAAAAACATGAAAAACAAAAACAACATCATTTCAATCCACTCCCTCCACACGGAGGGAGACCTATAGCAGTGTAGACATCACGAAATCCGGACTGTACATTTCAATCCACTCCCTCCACACGGAGGGAGACAGACCCCGTGGGTGTCCATTGCACAGGCAAGTCTATTTCAATCCACTCCCTCCACACGGAGGGAGACTTCCTTTGTTCTGTAACAGTTCGATTGCTTTCGTCATTTCAATCCACTCCCTCCACACGGAGGGAGACTGGCGGAAGTGTACTTCTGTTTATGGCTGTGGTATTTCAATCCACTCCCTCCACACGGAGGGAGACCCAAATTTTGAACATCTGGAACGATGGATGATAATTTCAATCCACTCCCTCCACACGGAGGGAGACGTCGTTTCGTCACCCAACACGCCGTACATATTTTCATTTCAATCCACTCCCTCCACACGGAGGGAGACTCCGCTTGTACACTAGCTGGGTAGCACGTTGGATATTTCAATCCACTCCCTCCACACGGAGGGAGACCCTTTGTGATAGGGTGTAAATTGTCGTAACTCGTATTTCAATCCACTCCCTCCACACGGAGGGAGACCTCGGTATAGCGACACACTCTCAATCAGCGTGGAATTTCAATCCACTCCCTCCACACGGAGGGAGACTTATCCCAACTGTTAAGCGGATTCCGCATTCCACATTTCAATCCACTCCCTCCACACGGAGGGAGACCCGCTTTTCCTTGTAAGATCCACCCGTTCTTTTTCATTTCAATCCACTCCCTCCACACGGAGGGAGACGCGACCAATTCCAGCAGATGATCTCCGACAGCAAATTTCAATCCACTCCCTCCACACGGAGGGAGACAAACGATAATGTGAAACTTCGTGAACATCTGACATTTCAATCCACTCCCTCCACACGGAGGGAGACATTTTAACGCCATTTTTATTCACTCCATTCGCTATTTCAATCCACTCCCTCCACACGGAGGGAGACTGCACACATCTTCAATATCGTTGTCAACCTCGGTATTTCAATCCACTCCCTCCACACGGAGGGAGACCAGATTGCTTCGAAATACGGCTGAACCGTATCCCATTTCAATCCACTCCCTCCACACGGAGGGAGACCTTCTACAGCTTCGCCGTCCTCAATGGATTTGTTATTTCAATCCACTCCCTCCACACGGAGGGAGACAGGATCTTCGAAGAAATCCACGTTCGCCGGCTGCATTTCAATCCACTCCCTCCACACGGAGGGAGACTCGAGCCAACTCCAGCTTTTGTGTCATAGTCATATTTCAATCCACTCCCTCCACACGGAGGGAGACGGTACCACGTTGTAACTTCTGCCGTGTCAACGATTATTTCAATCCACTCCCTCCACACGGAGGGAGACATGCAAGCTTCTGTCTGTCCCCTTGTACAGATCAATTTCAATCCACTCCCTCCACACGGAGGGAGACGTCAGCGGGCGACGTGACAGGCGTTAAAATTTCTATTTCAATCCACTCCCTCCACACGGAGGGAGACAAGACCGAGAAACAGCTTGTGGTGGACGAAGTCATTTCAATCCACTCCCTCCACACGGAGGGAGACGCTGCTGTACTGGATTCTTTGGATTCACTGCGATATTTCAATCCACTCCCTCCACACGGAGGGAGACAATGAAGCACAGATACAGCTTGACGGCATAAGCATTTCAATCCACTCCCTCCACACGGAGGGAGACATAGCTTGTGTTCAGGACGTAGTCAGACGGATCATTTCAATCCACTCCCTCCACACGGAGGGAGACGTTGCGATTGATAACAAGACCTTCGCAATTATCATTTCAATCCACTCCCTCCACACGGAGGGAGACATTATACTCGCATTTCGCGTCAATGTCAATAGAAATTTCAATCCACTCCCTCCACACGGAGGGAGACATCCACGTCAAGTGTTATCGGCTCTGAGTTTGCAATTTCAATCCACTCCCTCCACACGGAGGGAGACGTTGCGAAAAGCATTTATTTTGACCGGCGAAAAACATTTCAATCCACTCCCTCCACACGGAGGGAGACGTTAGGAACGATCTTGACGGTGTGGAGTGGAAGTATTTCAATCCACTCCCTCCACACGGAGGGAGACCAAGAGGATACGCGAAAGAATCAGCGGTTTATCATTTCAATCCACTCCCTCCACACGGAGGGAGACGCCAGACCGCAGCAAGCAGATACAAGCACTCGAAATTTCAATCCACTCCCTCCACACGGAGGGAGACGCGTATCTCTCTTGGTTAAGCACGTGACCTTTCCATTTCAATCCACTCCCTCCACACGGAGGGAGACTGGTGGACGCTGACACGCTGAAATTTATAGATGAATTTCAATCCACTCCCTCCACACGGAGGGAGACTTTGCAGGGTTGTATATGTCAAGATACTATCTGCATTTCAATCCACTCCCTCCACACGGAGGGAGACAAGGTGCTCCTTATCGAGTTCGTGTCCCTGAAACATTTCAATCCACTCCCTCCACACGGAGGGAGACTCGTACCTCTCTCGATTGAGCACATGACCTTTCCATTTCAATCCACTCCCTCCACACGGAGGGAGACAGTCGGGCAGCCGGCGTGGAGGTAATTTCATTCGCATTTCAATCCACTCCCTCCACACGGAGGGAGACAAAGAGCGAAAGCGATTCTCACGGGAGAATTTTATTTCAATCCACTCCCTCCACACGGAGGGAGACTCCTCGGCTAGATACATGCGATACAGACAATCGGCATTTCAATCCACTCCCTCCACACGGAGGGAGACACGGGGAAATTATATTTTCTTCCATGAATTTCCATTTCAATCCACTCCCTCCACACGGAGGGAGACCTCACAGGGCTGCTACAGTGCGGCATATGCGGGCATTTCAATCCACTCCCTCCACACGGAGGGAGACTTTAAACATGCACCGTGTGCACCACCCCATGCAAATTTCAATCCACTCCCTCCACACGGAGGGAGACGGAATTAACTGGTTTACACGCTTCTGAACTGTTGCATTTCAATCCACTCCCTCCACACGGAGGGAGACTTGTAGTAAAACGTCATTCAGTTCCAGCGTTTTTATTTCAATCCACTCCCTCCACACGGAGGGAGACGTTTTGCAAGATTTTGCTATGCACGTGTAGTAAATTTCAATCCACTCCCTCCACACGGAGGGAGACAAAGCAGCAGTTGGAACGCCTGAACCAGTCGCAGATTTCAATCCACTCCCTCCACACGGAGGGAGACGTCCGAAAGTGACCGTAAAGAACCGAATCCGAAAAATTTCAATCCACTCCCTCCACACGGAGGGAGACCTGAACTTTTACCTTAAAAGTAGCCCAGTGAGGTATTTCAATCCACTCCCTCCACACGGAGGGAGACTGTACTATCATTTGCAAATAAAGGAGTATTAGCACATTTCAATCCACTCCCTCCACACGGAGGGAGACCCGCCAGCGCACGTTGTACGCTTTCGGATTCCGTATTTCAATCCACTCCCTCCACACGGAGGGAGACTCACCATGACCATTCCAGACTGCAAGAATTTTCCATTTCAATCCACTCCCTCCACACGGAGGGAGACATTTTGAAAGGTTTGCTATGTGGATTCAATCCAATTTCAATCCACTCCCTCCACACGGAGGGAGACTTGCAAAGAGTGGAACCGCCCTGTTTCAGAGGTATTTCAATCCACTCCCTCCACACGGAGGGAGACAGCCGGATCCTCAGCGGTGGAAATGTGATGTCACATTTCAATCCACTCCCTCCACACGGAGGGAGACACGGAGCCAAAACGGCAACGTCACAACTGGTAGATATTTCAATCCACTCCCTCCACACGGAGGGAGACTATCGGCAAGTTTGAAACTGTAGACCACTTCAATATTTCAATCCACTCCCTCCACACGGAGGGAGACAAAGCGCAATGGAATATCTGATACAACTGGGAATATTTCAATCCACTCCCTCCACACGGAGGGAGACGGGTTGGAGAAGGACAGGGCTCCGCTGTACAGACATTTCAATCCACTCCCTCCACACGGAGGGAGACAACGGCGGTTTTTCTGAAATCGTGAGCCAGTATAATTTCAATCCACTCCCTCCACACGGAGGGAGACTTTTCGAAACGTCTGGAACCCGTGGTACAGTATATTTCAATCCACTCCCTCCACACGGAGGGAGACGAATTTTCGCAAATTGGGTATATTCACTAATTCATTTCAATCCACTCCCTCCACACGGAGGGAGACCCGGAAGCTACAGCCATAAGCACGATGCCAAGCATATTTCAATCCACTCCCTCCACACGGAGGGAGACGAGTATATAAGGGCGGTTATTCCACGATCGAGGCATTTCAATCCACTCCCTCCACACGGAGGGAGACCTTTTCTGTCCATTTACAACACCTCACAACTTTTCATTTCAATCCACTCCCTCCACACGGAGGGAGACCATAGGCGGGATCGTCTTTCGTAAACCTGGCATTATTTCAATCCACTCCCTCCACACGGAGGGAGACGCTGAAACTGGAATTTGATACCATTATGTTAGATATTTCAATCCACTCCCTCCACACGGAGGGAGACGGCAGTAAAAGACGGCGTGTATACATTTACGACACAATTTCAATCCACTCCCTCCACACGGAGGGAGACGTGATGCTCTCATGGGTTTGGAACTGGACTTTTACATTTCAATCCACTCCCTCCACACGGAGGGAGACCGCGGTTCACCTGAACCGCCATTTTTCCGAGTTCATTTCAATCCACTCCCTCCACACGGAGGGAGACATAGAGGTGTCTAGCGTTCGTTCTAAGGCGTTTTCATTTCAATCCACTCCCTCCACACGGAGGGAGACCGGATAATAACTTGTAACGTCCACATGTAAGTATATTTCAATCCACTCCCTCCACACGGAGGGAGACCCGTTTTGTAGTGCCGCATATGCGGCAGACAGACCATTTCAATCCACTCCCTCCACACGGAGGGAGACCAATATATCTGATTTATTTTGTCCTGAGTAAGACGTTATTTCAATCCACTCCCTCCACACGGAGGGAGACCTTCTTAATCCAGCTTGCCACACAGCTCAAGGAAATTTCAATCCACTCCCTCCACACGGAGGGAGACTTTACCGTTTCCAGCTTTTCAATCAGATCAACCATTTCAATCCACTCCCTCCACACGGAGGGAGACGCACAAGAAATTACAGAAATCCGGGAAAAGCTCATTTCAATCCACTCCCTCCACACGGAGGGAGACCAATTAGCTTTGCGACAGGGTCAGAAACGCAATCATTTCAATCCACTCCCTCCACACGGAGGGAGACTAAATAGTCCATTAAGTATTCCAGAAATAGTGGATTTCAATCCACTCCCTCCACACGGAGGGAGACTGCGAATAAGCCAATAGCCTCGCCGCCCTCGTAAATTTCAATCCACTCCCTCCACACGGAGGGAGACCTTGTAATTCCCAATGCATTTTTCACTTTTGTCATTTCAATCCACTCCCTCCACACGGAGGGAGACAGACGGCGTTCTCTAGGTTGCTGCCAACAGTAACGATTTCAATCCACTCCCTCCACACGGAGGGAGACTCTATTGGAGTAGAGAGAAGATGGAGTCCCACGCCATTTCAATCCACTCCCTCCACACGGAGGGAGACCGTCCTGCAGGTTGTTGGACAATCCACAGGACATCATTTCAATCCACTCCCTCCACACGGAGGGAGACCTGCCCGGGACGAACTTAGTTAGCAGCCGACTTATTTCAATCCACTCCCTCCACACGGAGGGAGACTGAGAATCTTTTTGCTGCCGTCTGCCGGAACGATTTCAATCCACTCCCTCCACACGGAGGGAGACCCTTATAACTTATGCCCTAGAGGTAATCTTTTATATTTCAATCCACTCCCTCCACACGGAGGGAGACATCTGATCTGCATCCCAGTTGTCGGAGCAATCAATTTCAATCCACTCCCTCCACACGGAGGGAGACCGCCACTGGCAGACAGGGCACAACATAACCCGACATTTCAATCCACTCCCTCCACACGGAGGGAGACACATCATCAATATTATGTGGTATCATAATAACAGATTTCAATCCACTCCCTCCACACGGAGGGAGACCCCTTAACATGGGCATAGATCAGACTTACAGCATATTTCAATCCACTCCCTCCACACGGAGGGAGACCCGAGCCTGGGAAGAAAAGGACAAGCAGCGGAGAATTTCAATCCACTCCCTCCACACGGAGGGAGACTGCGTTTTCGTTGTAATTTACAAGTTGATGTTGTATTTCAATCCACTCCCTCCACACGGAGGGAGACCGCAAAACTGCACAGGAAAGCGTTTTTCATTTCGCCTATCCTTGTACAATCCTGCAAAAAAGGATGCAAAAGACTACATTCTGCACCCGAAAAAATGATTTTTTTCGAAAAAAGGGAGAAAAATTCGGTGCGAAACCTCCAGCATCTTTCTGTGCGCCTATGATTCGCACCGACATTTTCCCTCAGACTTCTCTCACAGAATCAGCGGCTCTTCCATGTCTATGGTTCCCTTTGCACCGATATGTTCCACCTTCGACTGATAACGATTTCCCAGGTAATAAAACCGCAGGCTGTCCCTTTCTGTATCAATCGCCTGTTCCAGCCGATGCTTGAGTACCTTGCATTCCGCCGCATCAACATGACACTCAAAGACAGAATTCTGCACCCGAATGCCCACGTTGGTACAGATCTTCGCCACGTGGCGCAGGCGCTTTCTTCCCTCTTTGGTCTCTGTATTTACATCATACGCTACAACTACCAGCATACGCTCTCACTTCCACAAAAACGGCGGATACGCATCCAGATCGCCCCGGAGATAGCGTGCAAGCAAAAGTGCCTGCACATAGGGCAGCAAGCCCCATTCCACTTTTTCTTCCAGAAACGGATGCTGAATCATATCATCCTTGCGCTTTTGCCATGCCCGCAGGAATGTACGCCGTCCGTCCTCCGTCAGCGAAACAGCGCCGTCCTCCTGGACATCGAAATCCTCTGCATGGATCATGCCACGGTTAATGAGCGTCAGAACAAAGCGGTCACAGCAGAGCGCACGAAATTCCTCGACCAGATCCAAAGAAAGAGACGGTCGACCCGGACGGTCTGTGTGCAGTACGCCCACATAGGGATCCAACCCCACGGACTCCAGCGCCGCAGAACACATTCCCGTCATCAGCGAATAGGCAAAATTCAGCATTGCATTGACCCGATCCAGCGAAGGCCGCTTGTTTCTGCCGTGAAATGCAAACGCTGCCTTTTCCTTTAGAATCATGTCGTCAAAAACGGAAAAGTATACCGACGCCGCCTCGCCCTCTATGCCACGGAGCGTGTCCGCTAAATCTGCCTCTGCCGCCTTGGAAATAGACTGCTGCAAAAACTGAGACTTCTGCCGAAACGTTTCTGCATCAATCCTCGGTGCATGGTCCCGTATCATGCGTTCCAGCACCCAGCGGCTGTTGAACAGCTTTCCGACGATCATATTCCGGGCAATCGAAAGACTGGCATCTGCATCATCTGCCACCCGATACTGATGCCGCCGCAGTAAAACATTGCCGCTGACAGCGCCCTCGACCCGTGCCAGGAATTTTCCGGAGCTTGTCATAAAGACCAGCTCTCTTCCATCCTTTGCGCATTTGCCCATCAGCGCCGGGCTTGCACCGGTATAGCCAAAGGTCATGATGCGCTCGACATTGTGCAGCGGCATCCGTACTTTCTTTTCCTCCCGCATGACAACCAGATTATCCCCATCCAGTGAGAGATAACTGTCCGGATTTGTCACATAAATGGTGTTTAGCAACTTCTTCATGGCATTTTTACTCCATTGTCCCCAGCATTTTCTGCAAATAGCCGCCTGCGGTTTTCTTTCCGCAGATCACCGGCAGACAAATGTCCTTCAAAGAACAGGCATTGCAGGCTCTCGTCCGCTTTCCCTTGGGCGTATGCCTTTTCCGGCAAAGCTGGTGCATCTCTTCGGCAGCATCTGCCACTCGTTTCCGCAGTTCCGGCGTAAACTCCACCCTGGTACGATGCCGTGTTTCCCCATAATACAGAAATCCGACCGGTATGTCGCAGCACAACATCTCTTCCAGGCACATTGCCTGTGCTGTGAGCTGTGCAATATCGCATTCGTCTTCCTTGGGTTTGCCACGTTTGTACTCCACAGGTGTTACTGTATAAGTACCCTCTTGTCCGAAAATGGGAACGCCTTTCGGAGAGCGCCGGAATTCTACCGCATCGCACTCTCCGCTTAGCCCCAGACGGGCAGATGACACTTTCATTCCTCTGACGATCAGCAGATCGCCACGCTTTTCCCGAAACGAGCTGTCATGTACATTACGGTGCATGATCCTGCCGTCTGCGGTGCGTTCATTTTCCACCCATTGCTGTTCCAGATACGCCAGCGCCCACTGCCGCCGGCAAAACACAAAATGCTGGATGCCGGAAAGCTGTAGATACTCCTCTTCCCGATATTCCATTGCAGCTTATACCAAATCGATCACTTCCGGTGTCAAGCCGTCCAGTGTTTCCAGTGTGATGTCATAATCATCCAAAGACTTGGGATTTTCCACGCCTTCTTTTGCTTTGATTTTCAGCGAACGGTGTACCTTGGCAGAAGTGTACTTCGGCGTTTTGCAGTCATGTTCCCACCAGTACAGCCGGCAGACTTCCATGCTGCCGTCCGGACGTGCCGCAGAGCTGTCATTCTCGAACAGCGTTTTCAGCGCCTCTTTGATTTTCTCCGCATCCTCTTCGGTAAAGCCGGTTTTCTCTGCCAGCTGACAGTTGATGCTGCCCTTGATTACATAAAGTCCGAACTCCACCATATGCTTCATGCCCATGGTATCCGAGGACTTGGCATTTTTGCCGCTTTCGCCGTTGACGCACTTGGTGATTTGCAGGCTTACGATATTCACCGGGGAAACGCTGACTGCCTGGTGAATCGAAACCGGTCCACGCACGCCAACAGAGATACCGCCTTTGATTGCAAAAACCTGTCCAAAGCTGCGCACGTCGATCCACTCCTCGCAGGCAGCTTTTGCAAAGGCATCCTGGTCGGTATCCTTGCCCTTGACAAGCTGGCTGAGATGTTCGTTTTTCGTGGCACGGTCGCTCAGATTGGTAAAGTCATCGGTACGGGCATGATCCTTCGACTGCACATATACATTCTCGCCCATGTCCTGCAGTCTGTTCCGGATCTTCCGCTTGATGCACACATCCGAAATTTCGCCGCAGCTGTCGTAATTTTCTCTGGGACGGTTTCCGTTCAGCGGATCACCATTGGGGTTTGCATTTGCGGCAGTGACCAGCACTGCAAAGTCAATTTTGTGTTCCAGTACGCTCATGAGTTATTCCTCCTCGTTTCCGTTTTTGGCGGTTTCATCGTTTGAAAGTTTTTCCTTCTTGGTAAACAGATACTTCATCTCGTGATCGTATCCCAGCAGATACAGGGAAGACAGGCGTGCCGTGCTGGAGAACACTTCGGGAGACATCATGCTGCTGATCTCCTGCATCTCGATCTGATAGCGGTCTGCCTTTTTTCCCAGCTTGTTGATATAGGGCATCAGCCGTCCCCGGAGAATCCCCCAGGTGTAGTAGGGACGAACGGAGAACATATTCCAAAGCCGCTTGGCATTGGTCACCCGATCTTCTCCCGCATCAAATGTATCCCGTTCCAGCTTGTCCGCAACTGCCAGCAGCCGCCCGAACAGGTAGCTTCTGTCTGCATACGTTTTGTCGAGGTCTAATAACTTATCCACGTCATTCGCTCCTTCCAATCTTCCGTGATGACTTTTCGGTTTTTCCAGTTCCTGTTTCCGTATCAATGCACAGGCTGTTTTCAGCACCCGATTGTGATTATAGAATTTGGGATCAAAGGCAAGCGGTGCCGATGCACGCTGTGCCAGATTCTGCACCAGTTCTGACGGAATGTGCTTACCGTAAATGATACACGGCAGCAGCTGCAGCATCTCGCTGCCGAACAGTTTCGATTTACAGGTGAGCTTTCCGTTCTGCTCCACCCCGTGTGCGCACAGAATGACATCATACGGCGAAACCGAGTTCACCAGATAACCCTTCGCCTTGGAATAATAACTTTTCCACCCTGTGGAAAGATGCCAGTATTCCAGATTTTCCAGGAACTGCGAACCTTTCAGTTCTGCATACATCGGTATCGAAACACGTCCCTCCGTCGATGCCTCCAAACCCAGCACCATGACCTTATCCGGAATCTCCATTTTGTCCCGATATCCGTAGATCATCTGGTGAACCATATCGGCATATGCCGTACCGATGGTGGGCGGATCTTCTTCGTCCTCGTCCTCATCTTCGTCCTGCTTGTCCGCCAGCTGCAAAGCGCTCTTGTAAATAGACGGCAGCTCCTGCATGGTGCTGGACCAGATCACCAGAGAAAGGTCGCAAAAAGGATTTTTAGGCTGCAAAGCGATCAGCCATTTCAGCGCATTGTGGACCTTCTGCGAATACTCATAGCCGATGGCGAATGCCTCTTCCTTATTGCTGAACCGTCCACGATAGGTAAAGCCGCTGTCATCGTTGGCAGAGATCAGCCGGGCATTTGCCGAGGAAAGCACGATCTTCGAGGGATGCTTGTAGGTAATGATCGCATCCTCGCCGGTGGCATAGCACAGCCGTTTCGGCATATCCTGCATCTGTTCCCGGCGCAGCCGGATAAAGGCATCCTGCAATTCTGTGTCGTTCCAGGTCTCACTGTTGCGCAGCATATCCGTATAATGGATGCGAAACCGCACAAAGGCTTTCCCCTGGTCCACGCCGTTGATGCTGTCCTTTCCCAGTTCTCCGGAGGACTCATCCCATTTCAGCACACTTTTCCCATCGCTGCCCACAGCGTGGATCAGATCCTGCATGACGCTGCCTTTCTGCAAGTACAGCAAAAGGGCGTGAACTGCCGGGTGGGTGCAGTCGCTCTCATCCCAGTCTTTCAGCTGTTCCATATACGCCTTGTGGCATTCTTCTGCACGCTTGGCATCCACATATTTGGCATAATCCGCAGCCAGATAGATCAGCTTTTCCGTAAAAGGCATGGGTGCAATGCCGCTGCTTCTCGCACCGGAATCCTCCGTAACCGGGAGAACCGTCAGCTCTTCCTCTTTTGTCAGCCGTCTGGCAGAAGAAAACTCGCCGTCCTCACGAATGGAGATCTCGATCTGCACCTTGGTGGACGAATGGTAGATCGGCACCATGGAAACCGGAAATTCCGTCTGGTCGTGAAAGTTCTCATACACCTGGTACAGTTCATTCGTCCAGCTCATCTGTTTCACCTCCCGTGAATTCTTCCAGTCCGCTAAAGTTGCCCTGTTCCTTTCCGAACTTCTTCACAGACATTTTCTTGATATGCCGCTTGATGGTACATTCTGCCGGCGGCAGGAACTGGATCACCCCGTCCTGGATCACCGGTTTCCAAAAGCGAACCGTCATTTTTCCCTTGTCCTCCGGCAGCTCTGCCTCGTCTGCATACGTAATGCCGTGGTACATCAGACTGTACGGCATTTCGCCGCTGTTGTCATAGTATCCTTCTCCCTCGCCGAACACGCAGGGTTTCACATAGCCCTGGCATTCTCTTGTGCCGAGAAAAATATCCCGTCTGCCGCCACGGGCAACCATGCGCTTTGCAATGTTGTGATGCTTGTTCTCGTTGCGGTCGCACGCCAGTTCCGGATGGTTTTCGTTCCACTCAAAGTGCGCACGCACCTGGTAACAGACATTGCGCAGATATGTGTAATACGCCAGGTCGTTTTCACCGTTCATCTTTAAGGGACGCATTCCTTTCCGCTCCGTCCGGATGGGATTCATAATGCGAACCGCATCCACCTTCCACAAAATGGTCGGCTTAAAGTAAATGCTGTGTACGATCCCTTTGATTGCCTCATAGGTCGGGATGTCATAGGTACACTTTTCGCCGGACGGTCTCGTCAGCACATCGGAAAACAGTGCGTAGTCTCCGCACACTTCAAACTCAATGGTATTTCTATGAATCGTCTGACTCATACTGCAGCCTCCTTTCCGCAATTTGTTCCGGAAAAGCACACCAGGGTATTTTTTCCGGAATTACAATTCAATTATATCACATCTTTACACAATCGTCAACAATTTTAGATGGATTTATAGTCGATTCGACAATATTCGACAAAAATTCCAATATTTTCTGTACATCATAAATCCAAAAACGGACGTTCCTGTCCCTCTGTCAGCAGTCCCAGCGCTGTCTTGTCATAGAAGTTCTCTTCCAGTGCCAGCGCTCCGCAATGCAGCGGACAGAGTGCGCCTGCCTCTGCCAGTTTCCGTTTGTCCCCGGCGTAAACTGAAACCGTATACTTTTGCACCGACCGCAGCAGTTTCTGCATCTGTCCGAATTCCAGGTCGCCGTTCAGATCCCGGATCATCTGCCCGGCATCTTCATCATACGGCACAATCACGCTTTCTCCGGCATCCTCAATTACATGAAACGCTTTTCCAGCTGTGGCAAACGCCTGTAGGGAAAACTTGTCATATTTGGAGCGGTTTCCTTTTCCCAGTTCTGCCCGTTTGCTGTCGGTGGAAAGCAGTTTCAGCAGATCCTGGTCGTTTTCGGACTGCGGAAAGGACAGTTCCTTTTGATTCTCCTGGTAGAGTTTCTGGAAATACTGAGACAAGGTCTCCACGGACAGCAGATCAGTCTCCTTCTCTTTTTGCTGCATACAGAGAGAATCCCAGACAGCGCTGGTCACATTCTGCGCAGAGACGATTTCCTTCAGCCGGTCAATGTTTTCCTCTGTCAGTTTCATCAGATACACCGGACAGATCTTTCTCATTTCCCCGTGCCGGTTGCACCGTCCTGCCGCCTGCGCCACATTGGATAATCCAGCCTTAGAACGCACCACGCAGCCAAAGGAAATGTCCACCCCTGCCTCAATCAGCTGGGTAGTCACACAGATGACGCTTTCCCCGTCCTGCAAATACTTCCGCATTTCCCGGATGGCGTTCTCCCGGTGTGCCGGACACATATTGGTGCTGAGGTGAATCAGATGGACATTCTCTTCTCCGTCCTCCACTCGTTCTTTGAGACGGCGGTACAGGTCAGCTGCGGTTTTCCGGGTATTGACAACCATGAGAACACTGCGATGCACCTTGAACTGTTCCCAGCAGAAATCCGCCGCCTGTGCATTGTCATAGCTGTCCGTGAGATATTCCAGTTTCGTCCGCTGAAATACAGAAAAGTCCTCATGATAGTCTCCGGTCATGCTCTCCTGTGCATCCAGCAAAATGGGATATTTCTGCTTTTCCAGCAGTGGTTGTGTCGCCGAACAAAGCACCACTGCACAGCCGCAGATACGGGACAGAAAGTTCATCGCCAGGTTGAACAGATAGGTACATTTCAGCGGAACGGACTGCACCTCGTCGATGAGCAGCACCGCACGGCAAAGCCGGTGCATCCGGCGCACCGAAGTGTTCTTGCCGTCAAACAGTGCCTGCAAAAACTGCACCTGCGTCGTGGCAAGAACCGGCACATCCCATTTTTCCGTGCGCAGCTCATACTTGCGCAGTTCCTCTTCCCCTTCCTCGCTGTCATCAAAGACCACGTTGGAGTGATGCTCCAGAAAATTCTCCGCCCCGGAAATTTCCCGGAAATCCTGGCTGTTCTGTTCGAGAATGGACATAAACGGCGCTGTGTACACGATTTTCTCGATGCCGTTTTCCGGACGCATTGCATAGCGAATGGCAAATCGCAGAGATGACAGGGTTTTTCCGCCGCCGGTGGGAACGATCAGACGGCAGATTCCCACCGGATGCGCCGCAAATTCTGCACAGCGCCGGGAAATATCCTGCCGCTGTCGGGAAATCGCATCCGTCCTGCCGGAAAATCCGTCCAGCTTTCGCTGCATCGCCAGCTCCATCCGTTCCCAGACCTGCGCCGCATCATAATGCTTTTCCGTCTGACAATCATTCATGAAGTCAGCGGTGTCCACACAGTCGGCATCCATCAGAATCGACTGCAAAAGGCGTTCCAGCATTCCCAGATAAAATGTGAATTCTGTCCTGCGGTTCTGCTTTTCCGCTTTGTTTCCTGCATCAAATGCCTTGCGGTTTTCACTGCGCAGTTCCTTGATCCTGCGGTACACTGCCGCAAACTCTTCACTGGCATCCTCCAGCAGTGCTTTCAGTGATGCTTCCGAATATCCCATTTCCGCAAGCATCGCATCCAGATTCGGCTCGATCTCCTCATAGCGTTCCACCTTGGCGTTGCGGATTCGGAAGTAGTCGTCTCCGCTCTCCGTCAGCCAGTCGTGGAGTCCGTGGTGTGACAGAATCGTCCGAGCGATCAGACGGGAGGTGCGGTACGGCATCTCCTGATCCGGAAAGTGCCGGTCTGAAAAGGCGCAGAGATACTTTGCCCCGGCATAGCAGTGGTCGATCTCACCACGATGAAAGCGGCTGTCTCCGTGGATGTACGCATAGAAATCCCGGTTCAGCTTTCCGGCATCGTGAAAGATTCCCTGTAGTCTTGCCAGCTTTCCCAGCCCCACGGATTCCCCGTATGATTCCGCCAGCGCCGCCACATTTCGGCAGTGTTCGGTGACGGACTGTTCCATGCCATCCGATTCCCGGATATGTGCAGTAAAATCCATTTCAGATTCCCTCCTCTGGTATCTGTTTTTTCGATTTCTTCGATTTCATAGTTTTATTATACCACGGCAGTTTTTCAAATACAATAAAACTGCTTGTCGAATTTTCGACAATTGAACGATTGCTTCGCAATGGTGAAACGATTTCACATTCTCCGGCAAACGCACCATATTTATGAAACGTTCCCTTACTTTTTTAAGGAAAAACGCTATTGACAGATGTTGTAAAATACCCTATAATGAACTTAGAGTTTGGTTCGTATTTTTTATGTGCGGATTTTCGAGCATGATTTTGTCGGTGACAAGGAAAAAATCCGCAGGCATACTATCGTATGGCAAGGATTTTTGACGCAGTCAGCGGCAAAATCTGCCGAAAAGACGTTCCAAAAAAGATACGAAACAGACTCTTAAGCAAACAAATATGATTCTGCACAGGTTCTGATGCAGGTCGGCGATAGAAAGGAACGCTTATGAAACAACAAGTTTACAACCCGTATCTTCCCCTGTATGAATGTATTCCGGACGGTGAGCCGCACGTATTCGGCGACCGTGTATACATCTATGGCTCACACGACAAAGAAGGCGGCGAGACCTTCTGTATGCTGGACTACACCACATATTCTGCACCGGTGACCGACCTTTCCGACTGGCGCTGTGAGGGTACGATCTATCGTGCCGACCAGGATCCGGCATATCCCACAGACCGCAAATTCATGTATGCCCCGGATGTGGTACAGGGCAACGACGGCAGATTCTACCTTTATTATTGTATGTCCGGCAGAGCCGGCTTCGGCGGCTACAACGGTCCGATCAGCGTGGCTGTCAGTGACTCTCCGGCTGGTCCGTTCCGCTATCTGGGTTTCGTCCGCTATCCGGACGGCAGCCCTATGCTGAAGTATGTCTGCTTTGACCCGGGCGTTATCAACGACAACGGCACCATCCGCATCTACTACGGCACATGGTCGGACGAACAGCTGGACAAGGATTTCCGGAACAAGGAAGATCTGATCCAGACCGTTATGCAGCGCTATCACAAGAGCCGCAACGAAGTTCTGGACACCGAGGGCAGTGTGATGGGACCCTGCACAGTTACCGTAGGCGACGACATGATGACTGTCACCAGCGAGCCGAGACACATTATCCCGGCAGATGTCACCGGCACCAGCTTTGCGGCGCATCCGTTCTTTGAGGCAAGCTCTATCCGCAAGATAGGCGAAAAGTATTACTTCATCTATTCCTCCTGGCAGAACCACGAGCTGTGCTATGCCACCAGCGACTATCCCGACCGTGACTTTGTCTTTGGCGGCACGATCGTTTCCAACGGCGATGTGGGATACCAGGGCAGAGCGGAAAAAGACCGCCTGAACATGACCGGAACGACCCACGGCAGCATCGAAAACATCAATGGTCAGTGGTACGTTTTCTATCACCGTCTGACTCACAAATCCGACTACAGCCGCCAGGCGTGTGCAGAACCCATCACCATTCTGCCGGACGGCAGCATCCCCCAGGTAGAGATAACCTCCTGCGGTCTCAACGGCAAGCCGCTGGAGGGAAAGGGAACTTATCCGGCAGTGATCGCCTGCAACATCACCAACGGTCATATGCCCCACGGTTCCAACAAGATCTACACCGATAGTTTCCCAAACGTGACAAACTGCGGCGAGGATCGCTTTGTGGGCGAGATCCAAGACGGCACCATGCTGGGCTACAAGTATTTCCAGTTTTCCGGCGCAAAGGAGATCGGCATTCAGTACCGTGGCACGTGCAGCGGTAAGTTCGTGGTATCGGATGACATCGGCTGCAAAAATATCGTAGCTGAAATTCCGGTAACGCCGGCGGAGACATGGAGCGAGGTCAGAACCGCCCTGCAAATCGCTGACGGCAAGCATCCGCTGTATCTGTTCTTCCAGGGCAGCGGCGAAGCGGCTGTCAAGGAACTGTATCTTGCATAACAGGAGGGAACACTGATGATCGAACAAAGCATTCAGGAACTGATCCAGTACGGCATTGCAAAAGAGCTGGTGACGGAAGAGGACAGCATTTTCCTGCGCAATCAGCTGATGGATCTGCTCCGGCTCTCTTCCTGGGAAACACCGGCGCTGCCGGAGGTCCTGCCCTCGATTGACGAGATTCTGGACAAACTGGTCTCCTATGCCGCAGAAAACGGCATTATTGCGGATTCCAACGCAGCACGGGATCTGTTTGACACTCGCATCATGGGACTGCTGACCGATATGCCGCACACCGTAAACCGTGCATTTTTCACCGCATACCACAAGAGTCCGGAGGAGGCGACCGACTGGTACTATCAGTACAGCAAGGACACCAACTATGTCCGTGCCGGACGGATTGCCAAGGATATGCGCTGGACGTATGACTGCGATTACGGCACGCTGGATATCACCATCAACCGTTCCAAGCCGGAAAAAGATCCCAGAGACATTGCCGCCGCCAAGAACCAGCCCCAGACCAAGTATCCGGCGTGTCAGCTCTGCATCGAAAACACCGGCTTTGCCGGAACGCTGACGCACCCGGCACGGCAGAATCTCCGTCCCATTCCGATTCAGGTACACGGCGAACCCTGGGCATTTCAGTATTCCCCTTACGGCTACTACAACGAACACTGCATCGTGTTCAACCAAAAGCACATCCCCATGGTGATCGACGCCGCCGTTTTTGAAAAGCTGTTCGATATCCTGGATATGTTCCCCCATTATTTCATTGGCTCCAACGCTGACCTGCCCATTGTAGGCGGTTCGATTCTGAGCCACGAGCATTTCCAGGGCGGTCATTACACCTTCGCCATGGCAAAAGCGCCCATTGAGACACCGTTCCTGCTGCCGAACCAGCCGGAAGTCCAGGCAGGCATTGTAAAGTGGCCCATGTCTGTGATTCGCCTGCAAAGTGAAAATCGCTCTGCACTTGCTGCCGCCTGCGACCATGTGCTGACACTGTGGCGAAATTACACCGATGCCGAGGCGGATATCTTTGCAGAGACCGACGGCACACCGCACAACACCATTACACCCATCGCCCGGATGCGTGGCAGGCTGTATGAATGCGACCTGGTACTGCGCAATAACCGTACCACACCGGAACGTCCCCTGGGACTGTTCCACCCCAACGCATCCCTGCACCACATCAAAAAGGAAAACATCGGTCTGATCGAAGTTATGGGTCTGGCAGTTCTGCCGGCTCGCCTTGCGAACGAACTGCCGCTGTTAGAAAAGGCGTTGTACAGCGACACCGACCTTACTCAGACGCCGTCTCTCGCCAGCCACGCAGACTGGCTGGAAGAGGTCAAGTCTCGCCATCCGGAGGCAGACGCTGAAACTGCACCGGACATCATCCGCCGAGAGATCGGCGCAGTATTCGAACAGGTTCTGCTGGATGCCGGCGTATTCAAGCGAACAGAAACCGGAAAGGCACAGTTTATGCGCTTTGTCGATCTGGTTCGTCAATCTTAAAGTGTAAAATAAAAGACAAAACGTCTCCGTATCGTTCCAAAACAGATACGGAGACGTTTTTTGTTTTGCAGTGCTGCCTTTATTCCTCTGTAAAGTCCCGGTCAAATGTAATGCTGACAGAACAGGTCTGATCCATCCGGTGCAGCTCTCCGGAAATCATCTCCAACAGTTCCTCATCTGTATAATCACACTCGAACGGCACCAGTAGATCAAAAATCAGCCGGTTGGAGTTCTCCCCCGACACCAGCCGGAAATCGTGCAGACTCAGTTTCTGATGCAGTCCTTCCACGACCTGTTGTGTCATCTCCCGATAATGGTTGACCGTTTCGTTGTCCAGTTCAATGGGATCCATATGTATGGTCATCATGATTTTCAGTTTCTCTTCGATCTCACGCTCAATGGTATCCACCACCTCGTGTACCTCCACAAAATTGGAGTCACTGCGCACCTCTACATGGCAGCTGCCGATGGTGCGTCCTGGACCGTAATTGTGCAGGATTAGATCATGGATGCCCTCGATCTTATCATGTGACAGCACCAGCGTTTTCAGCTGCTGCACCGTCTCGGCATCTGCCGGTCGCCCCAGCAGATCTCCCACCGTATCCCGTATGATATCGAATGCCGTTTTCAGAATAAACAGCGAGACCGCCGTACCCATGATACCGTCCACCGGAAGCGTTGTCACCAGAGAGAGCAGCAGTGCCAGAATGGTTGCCGCCGTGGCTGCCACGTCGCTGCGGCTGTCCTTCGCCGTGGCGATCATCACCGAAGAGCGTATCTTTTTCCCCAGCCGGGTGTTGAACCATGCCATCCACAACTTCACCCCAATGGAAAGCACCAATGCGCCCAGGGTCAGCCAGCGAAACTGCACCGCATCCGGATGGATGATCTTTTCCACGGAATTCCGCAGCAGTTCAAAGCCCATCAGGGCGATCATGACGGCGATCACCAGCGAGGTCAGATATTCCATGCGCCCATGTCCGAACGGATGTCCCTTGTCCGCCGGCTTTGCCGCCAGCTTATACCCGAACATGGTAATCAGACAGCTGGCACAGTCCGACAGGTTGTTGAACGCATCCGACACAATGGCGATGGAGTGGGAAAGCGAACCCATCACATATTTCAGCAGGAACAACACCACATTGCAGCAGATCCCCACCACGCTGCTGAATGTCCCATAAGCTTTCCGCACCGCCGGGTCCTCGACACTTTCATAATTCGGCACAAACCGCCGCAAAAAACGTTCCAACACGACCGCTCCCCCATTTCCACGGAATCAGATTTCTTTCTGCAAACATTCTGCCTATTATAGCACATTCGAATGCAAATGTCAAATCGGCTAACCGCCCTGCATAACTGTCATCTTTTTTCGATTTTTCTGCGTTGACACATCGTTTTTTCGCTGGAATATTTTGCGAATTTTGTCGAATCCTGTCGAATCGAGCCTTCTGCAATGGAAAAAACATGAATTTCTATTGCAATTTTCAATACGTCATGGTATAATAATAGTAAACTTCATGTAGTTCAAACATTTCTTGTAGAAAATAATTTTATGAAATATCTACAACTTTAGTAGGAATATTTTCCAACTCATATGAAGTTCCAGCGGCAACCCAGCTTTGCCAAAACGGGTTTGTTTCAGAGCCGGATGTCCTTCCGGCAGAGAGCAGACGCCAAAAAAAGAAACGGAGGTTCAACGTCACATGATTCCCCTAAAGACGGCGATTGCAGATGATGACCGGTATATTTGCCAGCAGATCCAGGAATGCCTGATGCAGTACAGCACCCAAAAGGACATCGACATAGATGACCCGGACATTTATACGGACTGCGCCACGCTTTACAATACCGACTTCACCCAAAAACGCTATGACCTTGTTTTTATGGATATCGACTTTTCCGGCGGAACAGAACCGGTAAAGCATTTCAGCTTATTTGACACAACACGGGAGCGATGCGATAACGGCATCGCACTGGGCGCACATCTGCGCAATCGGCTGGGACATAATTATTTTGACATTATCTACGTGACCTCTTTTGAAAATTATGCCATCCACACCATTCCGAACCGACCGGCAGCATTGGTGCAAAAGCCGGTGACTTATGAGAAGATCTCAAACGCACTGGACGATGCACTCTATTATCGGGACATCTCATGGCGTGTATTCGAATTTATCTGCAACAACTCGCCGGTACACGTCCAGGTCTCAAAGATCCGGTATCTGAACAGCTGCGGCAGAAAGATCTATCTGCAAACCAATGAGACCACCATCAGCTTTTACGGAAAGCTCAGCGAGGTACAAAAAAAGCCATGTTTTGCGCACTTTGTCCCTATTCACAAATCCTACGTCGTCAACCCGGACTATATCGACCACATTTCCGCAAACACGGTATACTTGCAGGGAAAGGCAGGCGAACAGCTCCCCATCAGCCGGACTTATCAGCCGCTGGTTGAAAAGTGGCTGATGCAGCACTAAGCCTATGGCACATTACATCACCATTATTGCGAACATATTTCATATCTATGCTGTCTATCAGTTTTCACAGCTGCTCTTTCAGAAAAAGCCCAACCGAAAGCTGCTGGAGTTTATCCTGTATTTTCTCTATTTCCAGATCAACAGCTTTTGCTTTGTCTATTTCCACAGCATCATATGGAATGTTCTGAGCAATCTGATTCCGTTTTTCTGCATCACCTTGTTTTATCCCACTACCTGGTCACACCGCATCCTCAGCGTTTTTTCCATCTATATCGTCAGCATGGCGATCGACATTCTCTGCGCCACAGTCTCCATCTGGTTTGACTATACCCTGTTCTTTACCAGCGGATTTGCGGCAGCGCTTCTGCTGCTGATCGTGGCACGCATTGCCGCACATTTCAAGCTGTACCGGAAAGAAGTTGTCCCCGGGCTGGGTATATTTTACGTTATCAACATTCTCTTTATTCCCCTGGGCAGTATCTTTCTGGCGCACTACATTGCCCGGACGCTCTCCTGGCGCTCGCTCATCGCAGCCATCATCCTGCTGCTTTTGAATATCAGCGTTTTCTCTCTGTACGACCATCTGATCGGTCTGATGAAAAAACAGCACACCGTTCATCTGATCGAACAGCAGAACAAAACATACCAGGAACAGATCAAAGCGGTACAGCAGTCTCAGATGCGGCTGCGGTTTCTGCGGCACGACATCAAGAACCACCTGTTTCAGATGCAGCACTATCTGGACACCAACGACATCGACGGACTGCGCAGCTACATCAGCGATACGGAATATCACTTAGACCTGGCACGCAGCACCACGTACACACAGCACGAACAGATCAACAGCATTCTGAACTACAAACTTATGCCGCTGCAGCTGGATGATACCAACCTGGACATTGACATTCGTCTCCCGGAAGAACTGCCCTATGCGCCGTTTGATTTGACTGTGCTGCTGGGAAATCTGCTGGACAACGCCGCAGAGGCGACTGAAAAGGTCTTTCCGAAGGAACAGCGGCATATCATTCTGAAAATGCGGGTAAAGTTCGGCGCATTGCAGCTGAACATACGCAACCGCTATGACAACATCCTGCCGGATGAAAGCGGTACCAGAAAGCCCGACAAAAAGCGGCACGGTCTGGGCATGAAAAGTGTCCAGGACATTGTAGACCGCTATCATGGAAAAATCTGGACTGTGACGGAAAAAGACTGGTACGAGGTCAACGTGATCCTGTACCAGCCGGAACACAGCATTTCCTCAGAATCATAAAAACGACAAAAACGGTTTCCCTTTTCCAAAGAGAAACCGTTTTTTACTGCACAATGCGCAGCTTTTCGTCAAAGGCATCGTTCCGCAGCAGCATCTGGTATTTTTTCGGTGTCAGCCCGGTATATGTCTTGAAATCGTGTACAAAATGGGACTGGTCAAAATACCCCAGGTCGGCGGCGATCTCGGTCAGAGAGCGTCCCGTGTGCTGGTTCTGGTTCAGCGCAGACACTGCCGTTTGAAACCGGACGATCTTCGCCAGCTGTTTGGGGCTGAGTCCGGTCTCATTCCGAAAACACTTGTCAATGTATCTGGGCGTATAACCGGTATCCTCCGCCAGCTGTTCCACGGAAATCCCGCCGCCGGAGCGGATCATCAAATTGGAAGAGTGGAGCACCAGCAGATTCTGATGTTCCTGGGGACAGACTCGGCGATAGATGTTCATGTAGGAACGCATAAACACACGGATCTGTTGCCGGAAATCTGATGCGCCCCAAATACCCTCCAGCATCCGCCTGTCCTGGATCAGATCATCCAGCGGAATGCGGTGGTTGACCAGATGCGCCATAATATCCGCACTGCCCAGAACCGGATTATACCCCGGCAGGAAACGCACGCCGAAATAGGTGGTGTTGCACTCGGAAAGCACCACCTGGGGCGAAAGAACTGTGCCGCAGATTTCCGCATAAGGATGGTTCGGGTCACAGCAGAACACCATGTCCACGCATCCATCCGGAATCGCATATCGGGGTTCTGTACCGGTAAAGCAGTGGTAAAAGTGAACAATGCCAAACCGGTTCAAAATAAGCTTTTCATAAGAACGGGAAGAGGTCACGAAAAACGGCTGTTTCGGTGTCATGTAGATCTGTTTTTCCATGCAGTACTTCCCTCCTTCCGGTGATTTCTCTCATATTATAGTACAGATGCCGGCATTTTTCAAGTGCAGCTGATGAAAAAAAGGCAGTCTTACAGAAAAACCTTTTTTCCGTAAGACTGCCTTTTCGACAGAATATTCACAGGGAGTGTGTGCTTTTTTATGGAAAGTTGTCCTAAGGCAACAGGCGCTTATTCCGGACGAGTACCGGTGTTGACATCCGCCGGCATACTCTCGATCTCCGGAACTGCATCCAGGTGCAGTTTCTTCGCCACCTCCGGATTATGATTGATCTGGTACAGGTCGGATTCCATCGCCATGACTTCCTTGATCTGATACGCCTTGAACATGGGGCGTTTCATGACACACTTGATCCAAATCACAGCATAGACCGACAGGATCGCTACCGTTATCACAAAGATCAGATAGATCCGTTTCTTGACCTCCCAGCTGGAGTCAATATTGTAGATCATAAAGGCGTTGCCCAGAATGCCGATCATGGGGATCACCGGACCAAAGGGCAGCTTAAAGGTACGGGGTGCCTTCGGCAGACGTTTCCGCAGGATCAGCACATCGCAGTGCAGGATGATATACGAGAAGATCCAGAAGGTACATCCGGTCAGGATCAGGAACGTCAGCTGGTCGCTGGTGGAAAGTCCGGTAACGTTAATCAGAATCATAGCTGCCGCTACCAACAGCAGTCCCACATAGGGTGTGCCACGCTGATTCTTCCGCATGAACACAGAGGGCAGCAGTTTCAGCTTTGCCATACCGGAACAGATCTGCGCAATGGAGAACATAGCAGTGTTCAGGGTGCTGACAACTGCCAGCAGAGAAATGACTGTCATCCAGATGGTGCCGACCTTGCCGTACAGCAGAGTGCCGTACAGGATGTGAGGTACGGTGCTGACGCTCAGCTCCTCCCACGGTGTATAGTGGCTGAAACCAATTACCACAAAGACCTGCATGACCAGAATTGCAAGCAGACTGATGACCATGCCCAGCGGCACTTTTTTCCGGGGATTCTTGACCTGGGTGGAAATGGGAACAATGAACTCTACGCCGATGAACAGGAAGAACGCCAGTCCCAGCAGAGAGAACACATCGCCGGGTTTTGAGGAAAGCACCTCCGGCTGTTCCACCACTTGTCCTGTGCCGAGCTTGAGCGCACCCATGATGCCCAGGAACAGCAGCGAACCAATCAGTCCGTATGCCACAATATTCTGCACCTTTGCGAACATATCCACGCCGAACAGGTTCAGCCCCAGCAGAATCAGAATCAGCACAATGGAATACACCGCTCCCGGAATGGGAACGCCGGTAAAGACGCTGTTCAGTGTGTTGCCGAACATTGCCGCCTCAGAACTGCCCATGATGGTCTGACAGGTCAGATAGCCGCCGACGGTAATGACAATGGAAACAAACGGTCCAAAGCACGCCAGCGTATACTGCGCCATACCGCCGGTCAGATTCGGCATCAGTGCGTTCAGCTCACAGATGGAAAACGCCGTCAGAATGTTGAATGCACAGGCAATCGCCATGGTGATGATAAACGGCAGTCCGATGGCAGATGCGCCCTGCCCGATGGAGAGCAGACAGCTGGTGGCAATAATCAACCCTACGCCAGTTGCCACAATACTGGGTAAGCCTAGTTTTTTCTCCTGCATAATCTCTCAACTCTTTTCTGGGACAAATCCTTATTTTTCACCGTACAGCAGTGCGTCAATGCCCTCTTCGCCGGTGCGGACACGGATGACATTGGTCACATCCGAGACGAAGATCTTGCCGTCACCGATATGCCCGGTGTACAGTTCTTTCTTGACGAATTCCAGCAGCCCGTCCAGTTCTTCTGTGGGCAGAACGATCATGACGACCTCTTTGGGCAGCAGACTGATCTCCTTGTTCTTCTCCTCCACCTCAAATTCCTGGGTACCGTGCTGTACGCCGCATCCCAGCACCTGGTATACCGTCATACCGGTGATATGGAACTTTCCCAGCGCCTTTTTCAGCGGTTCGATTTTGGAAATGCCGGTGATGATCTCAACTCTGGATAATTTCATAACGAATTCCTCCAACAACTTCAAAAAATTTTCCCAAAAAAGAAAAGATGCCAAATTTCCAGGAAATTCGACATCTTTGTCTTTCTACACTCTTATTATAACAGATGCTCTCTCTGAAAAATTGTAAAAAACAGAACCTCTTACTGAAAACGGTCATACCGCAGTGCGGACAGATCCACTGCTGTTTCCTGCTCCATTGCCAGCTGCGCCAGAACTAGGCCGACAGCCGGCGAGATGCCGAAACCGTGTCCCGTAAAGCCGCACGCCAGAATCAGCCCCGGCACTTCGTCCACGGTGCTGATAACCGGCACATGGTCTGCGCAGGCATCCATCCAGCCTGCCCAGCTGCGGACGACCTTGATGTTTGCCAGATCCGGGAAATAGTGCATGATGCCACGGCAGGCAGCCGATGCTGCGATGCTGGAGGACAGGGGCTTGCCCGGTTTTGCATACGGTTCCAGGCCGGAGTTCAGACCAAAGACGAACGAGCCATGTTCTGTCTGGTGACCGTAGAAATCAGCTGCGGCAGTACCCAGCATCTGCCAGAACATCGGAGCGACTGCCTCGGTAACCAGCGTTTCCAGCAGCACCGGCTGCATGGGAACATCAATGCCCACAGTCGATGCAATGAAACGGCTCTCATAGCCTGCCGCCAGGATGATCTTGTCACCCTCATACACATTGCCGGATTCGGTCACCACCTGTCGTGCAGCGCCCTTGATCTTCCGCAGCTCCACAACTTTCTCACCGGAGATGAAGTGCGCACCCAGACGGCGTGCCATCTTATAGTAGCCCATGGTTGCCATCAGTGGATTGGCATGACCGTCCGTGGGACACCAGCTTGCACAGGTCACAGCGTCGGACAGATACGGGTTGATGCGTCTCGCCTCATCGCCGGAGATCATGCGCACATCCACGCCGCAGGCTGCGGCACGGTCTGCCAGACCTTCCAGGATCTTCTGATGCTGCGGCGTACTGCCCAGACGAAGGTTGCCTTCCTGGTAGTACTCCACGTTGGTGTCCAGCATATCGGACAGCTGCGGCCAGATGTGCTGGATGGAGTACATCACCAGCGGCAGTTCTCTGGGGTCACGGCCGGACTGGCGAACGCCGCCGCCGTTTCTGGTAGAGCCGCCGTTTCCGATATTTTCGCTGCCCTCCAGCACCAGGACGGAGACACCATTTTTTGCAAGGTTATATGCCGCAGCGCATCCGATGATGCCGCCGCCAACGATAATGACTTCTGCATTCATTTTGTCTCCTCCTTATCTCTTGCCAGCACTTTCATTTCGATGGGACGCATGGGCGCTCTGCCGGTAGCAGGTCCGAGTTCGTTTGGACGCACACCCAGTTCCCGTGCGACGATGCCTTTTACCAGTTTCGTACAGGTCTGCCCCTGGCAGAGTCCCATACCCGTCCGCAGATAGCGGCGTATCTCGGTGAGGGTAAACATACCGTCATGCACAGCACGCCGGATCTCCCCTTTCGTGATCTCCTCACAGCGGCAGACGATCATATCGTCATCCGGCTGAGGAACAAACGGTTTCAGTTCACGGTTTCTGTCGTTCATGCTGTCTCCTCCTCCCGAAAAAATCTTGCTTTCATGGCATATTCTTTCGGCACTTTCATGGTAAGCAGATTGGTATGGTCGAACGCCTTTGCGCTCCGCACATTGACTACCTCTGCGTCACAGACCTTATCGCCCTTTCGGTTCAGCGCCACGCCCTTGTCACCTTTTTTCGGCAGGGGCAGGAACTCATACGGCAATGTCACTTCTGCGGTGCCGTCTCCGCAGTCCTCGTTGACCAGGAAAATTGCCTGACCGGAACAGGATGCCACGCACATTCCGCAGCCAGTGCATTTTTTCTCCGGGTCGATTGCCGGCAGCGCTGTGATGTTGCTGCCAATGCGGATGCAGTGCTTGGGGCAGGCATCCTGACATGGATTGCACGGAATGTTCTGGGTGCATTCAATGACCGGATGCACGCCGCTGCTGTGGGTCACACCGGGGAAACGCTCGATCTCTTCCTCTGCCACAAAGCCATGTTTCAACAGGTTTTGCGAGATTTCCACACCCTCTTCGGTCTCGGTGATCTGCTTGCCACGCATTCCCGGTGCAAACATTCCCTGCCGCAGACCAGCCAGCGCAGCCTCCTGCTTGGCAGCCTCTTCTTTGCAGGTCTCCTCTGAGATGAATCCCAGTCTTGCCGCTGCGGCAATGCCGGCGATCCTTCCCTCGATCATGGCGCTGGATGCCTCCTCAATGCCGGAAACATCGCCGGCGGCATAGATGCCGGGAACAGAGGTCTCACCGTATTCATCCACTGTGGGAACAAATCCTGCCTTTGCCGGATTGTCCTCCATGGCACATCCTGCCATATCGCAAAGCTTGGACATGGGAGACAGTCCTACCGCCAGGCAGATGGTATCCACATCAAAGTGCTTTTCCGTCCCCGGAATGATCTGCCAGTTCTTGTCCACTTCTCCGATGGTCACGCCTGTTACGCAATCCTCGCCGTCAGCGGAAATGATGGTGTGCGACAGATAGAACGGCACGCCGCATCTTGCGACCTTTGCGGCATGGACGCCGTAGCCGCCGACACGGGGCGCTGCATCTGCCACGGCAACCACTTCGCAGCCTGCCTGCATCAGCTGAAAGCTGACCACCAGACCTACGTTGCCGGAACCCAGCATCAGCACACGCTTGCCCGGCAGTGTACCGTGGAGGTTCATCATGGTCTGCGCTGCGCCTGCGCCGATGACGCCCGGCAGTGTCCAGCCCGGGAATGTGACCATGTTTTCGCTTGCGCCGGTGGCGATCAGAATGGTATCCCCCTTGACGTGGATCACATGATCCTCCACCTTTACAGTAACTTCCTTTTCCGGGAAAATGCCGATCACGATAGCATTCAGAACAACTTCAACACCAAGAGACGCTGCCTCTGCCAGAAGTTCTTCGCCGATATGGAATCCACGGATCTTCGCCTTGTGTTCCTTAGAGCCAAAGAACTTGTGGATCTGTTTGAACAGCTGTCCGCCGGGCTTTGCGTTTTCATCGTATACTACAACGTGCATACCTTTTTTTGCCGCCTCAATGGCTGCGGACAAACCTGCCGGTCCTGCGCCGACCACGATCATATCATAACGCTTCATCATTTTGCTGCACCTCCCGGCTGTTCTGCTGTCACACCGTACTGTGTCCGGATCTCCATGCCCTCTTCCAGCGGCGTGATGCACGTCCGCACATTCGGCTGTCCGTTGACGACCATAACACAGTCGGTACAGCGCCCGATGGCGCAGAAGATTCCTCTCGGCTTATGTTCTTTTCTGGTATAGCGGTGAACCATTACGCCGGCATTTTTCATTGCCATGGCAATGGGTTCTCCGGCATAGCCTTCCAGTGTTTTTCCATCAAAAGTAAAGGAAACCAGCTGTCCCTTTTCATATGTTCCCAGAATCGGATGTTCCTGTATTCTCATGTCTGCTCCTCCTGTCTTATTTATACCATCTGCGGGACATCCCAAAGCTTCAGCTTTGTGCCGATGCCCTTTTTCAGTGCATTGCGGTAAACCATCGTACCCCAAGCCACATCTTCTACCGGCATACCGCCGATGGAGTACACGATGATCTCGTCATCCTTCCGGCGCAGCGGAATGTTGCCCATCAGGATATCGCCCAGGTCATCCACCTGCTCCGGTTTCATACTGCCCTCTGCAATCAGATCCATCACGTGAACTGCCGGAATCGGAACTGTGTTGTAGGCGTTGGGCTTCATTTCCTCTTCCCACGCCTCATACAGCTTGATGTTGTCTGTCACGGTTCTTGCACGATGGATGATAAAGTCATCATCAAACCGGAGCGCTGCGGTAGAACTGATGAGTGCGCCGGGCTTGATCCACTCCTCCTTGATGTACGGGTACTGGCTGGGATCTCCGGTGGGCGTTGAAGTACTTGCCGAAACAATATCCGCATCCCGTACTGCCTCTTCCATGGTATCCACAGCATACACATTCACCTGGGGATATTCTTTCTTCACATGGGCAATGAACTTTTCCAGGGATGCCTTTCCTCTGCCCTTGACCTTAATGGTCTCAATGCCGGGACGGACTGCCATGATCGCTGCAAGCGCCGTCTTGCTCATGACACCCGGTCCGATAATGGCAGCCACCTTGGAGTCCGGTTTCGACAGGTGCTTGTATCCCACGCCCGGAACTGCGCCGGTACGGTAAGCGGAAAGGATATTGGCGGACATATATGCCACCGGTGCGCCGGTATCCTTATCGTTCAGCGTCAGCATCAGAATGGAACGGGGCAGACCCTTTTCCTTGTTGGCACAGTTGGAACCGTACCACTTCATGCCTGCCATATCGAACACACCGCCCAGATATGCCGGCATCGCCATAAAGCGTCTGTCCGGTCCGTCTACCGGCATTTCCGGGAAAGGAGAGGACGGCGGAAACATGACCATACATCCGTGGGAATTGCCGTTTGCGCCGCCCATGCGATAGTCGCCCACCTTCATCAGCTTGAACATTTCTTCCATCGCATCAATACAGCCTGCCATATCCTTGACACCGGCTGCAACCATATCCTCTTCGTTCAGATACAAAAAATCAACTTCTGGATAGCTCATCTGAAATACCTCCTCCGGAACGCCGGCACACGCCTGTGTGTACCGGAACGATTCCATGCAAACAAAATAAAAAAGGAGTTCAGATGTCTGATTCATCTGAACTCCTTTGTTCGAGTATTATCTTACCACAACAGGGCAAGAAAAAATTGTAAAAACCGGAACTAACTCTCAACTTCCTGAGTAAAGCCGACGCATTCACAGAAATTTGCACCTTCCGGCTCATCTGTTGCCTCTGTAAACGTCACCGTATACATGGCGTAGATCTTATTGCCGATCTGCTGATACCGTGGTTCTACTGTATAGTCCACAATATCCCAGGTCTGCTTTGCCTCTTCGATATACGCATCCAGCTTTTGCTGGAAATAGTCATAGTCGATAGGCGCAGACAGCGTGTTATAGCTGACACTGAGCTGACGTACTTCTCCTTTGCTGTCCACATCCACAATGGCAGAGAACGGCGCCTCGTTTTCCGGTGTAACAGCATCGTTGGTCACCAGATATTCGCTGCCGAAAGAGGAGACTTCCAGTTGGGTATCTTCCGCCAGCAGGCTTTCTGCCACATCGAGACTGCGCTGTTGGCGCTGCGCCATCGTGTATGCTGCCGTCATCGAACCGCTTTCTGCTTTTTCAGCTGTATCAGCATCGCCTTTCTCATACTTGCAAAGCCGTCCGTCAGCATCAAAACAGAACGTCTCGCCGTCTGCCGAAAGATAGCGGTCATAGGTCAGAACAGGGTCATTGTCTGCCGGATCTTCAAAGGAATATCCAATGGCGATATTCTGCGTTTCTGTGCCGTCATAAGTCAGATCAGAAATATCAAAATAAGGATTTGCCGTCAGATTCGTCTGAATGGTTTCCGGGACATCTGCACTGTTTTCCGCAGTTTCTTTCGCTTGTCCGCAGCTGCACAGCAGCAGCGTTCCTGTCAAAAGCAATATGCCGACTTTCTTCATGGCATCTCCTTTCCAGTCAAACGATCAGACCATCAGCATCCGGAACATCTCAATGACCTGTTCCAGAGTTGCCTCTCTGGGATTACCCGGATAGCAGGCATCTGCCAGAGCATCCTTTGCCAGCTGTTCCAGGTCCTCTTCCTTAATGCGTTCGTTTTTCTCCGGAATTCCCACATCCTTGGAGAGCTTGCGGACTGCGGCAATGGCTGCGTCACGATATTCCTCCTGGGACATGGTCTCGGTTCCCTCTACGCCCATTGCCTTGGCGATGGCACGATAGCGTTCGCCGGTATAATCCCGGTTGAACTCCATGGAAATGGGCAGCAGCATTGCGCAGGCTACGCCGTGCGGTGTATCATAGTGTGCGCTCAGCGTATGTGCCATGGAGTGGTCGATGCCCAGACCTACGTTGGAGAATCCCATGCCGGCGATGTACTGTGCCAGTGCCATGCCCTCTCTGCCGCTGGGCTTGTTTTCCACTGCATCCCGGAGATTCTCCGAGATCAGACGGATCGCCTCGATATGGAACATATCCGGAATTTCCCAGGCTGCCTTTGTGGTATAGCCCTCGATGGCGTGAGTCAGCGCATCCATACCAGTTGCGGCGGTCAGTCCCTTTGGCATGGAGGACATCATATCCGGGTCAACAATGGCAACTGCCGGAATATCGTTGGTATCCACGCAGACGAACTTCCGCTGTTTTTCCACATCGGTAATGACATAGTTGATGGTAACTTCTGCGGCAGTGCCGGCTGTTGTGGGAACTGCAATGGTGGGAACAGCGTGATTCTTCGTCGGCGCAACGCCCTCCAGAGAACGCACATCCGCAAATTCCGGATTGGTAATGATAATGCCGATCGCCTTTGCGGTATCCATAGAAGAACCGCCGCCGATGGCAACAATGGCATCCGCTCCGCACGCCTGAAAAGCCGCTACACCCTCCTGCACATTCTGAATGGTGGGATTGGGCTTGATCTTCGAGTAAACCGTGTATGCAATGCCGGCGTTGTCCAGAATATCTGTCACCTTTGCCGTCACACCGAATTTCAGCAGATCCGGGTCTGTTGCAACAAACAAGTGCTGATAGCCGTTGGTTTTTACTTCGTTGACGATTTCCTGAATCGCACCTTTTCCATGATAAGAAATGTTGTTCAATACAATACGATTTGCCATAATTCATGCACCTCACGATAAAAGTTTCATTGGTACTGCCATTTCTGGTGTACAAACATATTATACATCATATTTCAAGAAATGTCAATACATAATGTGCAATATCGACAATCACTTTTCCAATCATGCCTGGGGCAATTTCAGATACAACAGCGGATAGGGATTGCCCTCTTCGTCGTGGGAAGTCCTTCGGTAAATGACAAAGCCCAGGTGCTGATAGAACCCCACTGCCTGGGGATTTTGTTCGTTGACGGTCACTTCCCCGACGCCGTAATTCCGGATGGCGTATTCCAGCAGCTGTCTGCCCAGCCCCTGTCCCCTTACTTCCGGCAAAAGAAACAGCATTTCCAGACGATTCCCCGTGATGCCCATAAAGGCGACCGGCTCGCCCGATGCCGTTTCCGCAGTCAGCAGGTGCTGCACGCTGTGAAATGCCGTGGGAACATAGGTCTTGATGTGTTCGATCTCTTCCTCAGAGAGAAATGTATGCGTTGCCCGGACAGACTTTTCCCAGACTGCCAAAAGCGCCGTCATAAGCGGTGCGGTTCTGTCCTGTACTTCACGAATTTTCATAGCGGATTCCTTTCCCAAAAACAAAAGCCACCTCGCCGGGGAGATGACCTTTGCAATACTGTACTTTATTTTTTCGCATTTTTCGCATCCTGCCGGAGCAGTTCCATCCGGAGTGCCAGACAGGTTACTGCCAGGATGCCGATTCCGCCGCCGATGACCCATCCGACAACGATGTTCCGGACACGGTAAACCTCTGCATACGGTACTGTCGCCATAATGATGTAGTCGCCGCTGGACTGATAGTGTACCATATTGGTCTTGCCGTCTGCATCTTTCACGTCAAACTTGCCCTTGTTGCGTTTCATGCTGCTCTTGTCAAAATCGGCTGTCTGTCCGATCAGATCCGTATCGGTGCAGCTGATATACTTCATGGTGTCCGCCTCCAGAATGGCGGTAGTGCCGGAAGAGTACAGCGGCATACTGGACGCAATGTTTGCCAGGTCTGCATCCTGCAAAAGCGAGACCACGGAATCCGCTGAAAATGTGATCTGCACCATGCCGTGTCCGCCGTCCAGCGACGATGCCGCCACGATGGTAGGCGTATCGGAATCCAGCAGGAACAGCGCATCGGTGTATACATCTTCTTCCAGATGTGACCGAAACTCCTCACGGATGGAAGTGCCTGCGCCGGACGGGTCGGTACTTGCCACCACATTGCCGTCTGCATCTGCAACGCTTATCATATCGGCATTGACTGTGACACGCAGTTCTTCCAGCGTCCGGTCATCAGTGATGAACGAACTGTCCTGCGCCAGCAGCATGGCAATGGTTCTGGTTTTGGCGGAGTAATCCTCTTTGAATTCATCTGTCAGCAGCTGGGTTGCGTTGTGGTTTTTCTCCAGATACGTCTCGATCGAGCCAATGTTGACATCGATCTGTGCGATCACATTATTCTGGCTGACAACGCCCACGGTATAGCCGGCTGCAATTGCCAGAACCGCAATGCAGACTGCCATGCTCAGCATGACCCAGCGATATAATTTCACAAATCGTTTTACCACTTTTGTAAAAACACACCTGCCCTTTTCTGAAAGGCAGCACTGCGCAAATCCTGCGGATGCTGCCGAAAATATACTTTTGTTATTATAGCATATTCCGGCGCAGTTGTCCAGCATTTCCACCGAATTTTCACAAAAAAACAGGACAGGAGTTTTTGCTCCCGTCCTGTAATCTGTTTCAGATTCGTATGCGATTCCGCAGTTACCGCAGCTGATGCCGCTTTTCTGCAAAGTATTGTTTGGTATCCATTGCCACAACGCCGGACAAAGCAATCAATGCAATGACGTTCGGGAATGCCATCAGACCGTTAAAGACATCGGCAGTATCCCATACCGCCTCAACCGTCAGATACGGTCCAATGAAAACTGCCACGATGTACAGCCAGCGGAATGCCAGTGTCAGCGTATGGCTTGCCTTGCCACGCAGGTAGGTCAGACAGCGCTCAGAATAATAGCTCCAGCCCAGGATGGTGGTAAATGCAAAGAAGATCAGGCAGAGCATCAGAATGCAGGAAGAAACCTGTGCCGGGAACGGCAGACCGTGCTGGAACGCTGCGTCTGTGATCTGTACGCCCTGGAGATCCGGGTTCTGCCATGCGCCGGAAATGACGATGGAAAGACCGGTCATGGTGCAGATCACAATGGTATCAATAAAAGTACCGGTCATGGTTACCAGACCCTGGCGAACCGGTTCTTTGGTACGGGCTGCGGCAGCTGCGATCGGGGCAGAACCCAGACCAGCCTCATTGGAGAAGATACCTCTTGCAACACCCTTCTGCATTGCCACGATCATAGCACCCAGTGCGCCTCCGGCAACCGCATCCATACCGAATGCGCTCTTTACAATTTCCACAACAGCGTGGGGAATGACAGTCACATTGCAAATCATCATAATCAGACAGCAGAGCACATATGCCACTGCCATAAACGGTACAACTACCTGGGAGATCTGAGAGATACGCTTCAGACCGCCGATAACAACCAGCGCAACACAGATCGTGATAATCAGCCCCATGATGACTGTCGTCCAGGTATAGTCTGTGTCAAACAGTGTGAATGCGATATGCTCGCTCTTGGCATCAAAGAAGTTGTTTGCCGCAGAGGTAATGCCGTTGATCTGGGTAATCGTACCGATGCCCAGCAGTCCGGCAAGCACGCCAAACAGGGCGAACAGCTTTGCCAGCCACTTCCAGCGAGAACCCATACCATTTTCAATATAGTAGAACGGACCGCCCAGATAATGTCCCTCTTTGTCAACAGTACGATACTTGATGGCGAGGAAACCCTCGGCATACTTGGTCGCCATACCGAACAGGGCAGCAATTTCCATCCAGAACAGTGCGCCCGGACCGCCGGCAGCGATCGCAGTTGCAACACCGACAATGTTGCCGGTACCGATGGTGGCAGACAATGCGGTACAGAGTGCGCCGAAGCTGGTGACCTCGCCTTCACCCTCTTCTTCATTCTTTACCATGAACTTCAAGGCGAGACCAATGCGGCGCACCTGTAATCCACGGACACGAATGGTAAGCCAGATGCCGCACAGCAGGATCAGCAGGATCAGCGGAATGCCCCACACCCATGCGTCAATTTGTTTGATGACGTTTGTCAACGTTTCCATTTGTGTTCACTTCCTTTATTATTTTTCCGCAGATATGTGTGCAGAACGCCGGATGATAAAGGCGGCGAAATGCACCTTCTTTCTGCATATTCCGACACTGTCAGAAAAAAACATTTTTATTATACCATACTTCCGTATGGATTGCAAGAAAAATTGTGCAAAATTCCAAAAAAACTTTTTATCGCAATAGCATAGTACAAAAAAGCGTCCGGTACGACAGGACAGAAAAATCCTGCAACGCCGAACGCCATTGTTCGTGGTTGTTATTTTTTCCAAAGCGGAATTATCGGTTATCCACCTTTTCCGGAAACAGGTCATGATGGGTCAGTCTGTCCCATGCCACCTGTTCCCACTTGGTTCCCGGTCTGCCGTAGTTGCAGTACGGGTCAATGGAAATGCCGCCACGGGGCAGGAACTTGCCCCAGACCTCGATATATGCCGGCTCCATCAGCTGAATCAGATCGTTCATGATGATGTTGACACAGTCCTCGTGGAAATCACCGTGATTCCGGAAACTGAACAGATACAGTTTCAGCGACTTGCTCTCCACCATGATCTCCCGTGGAACATAGGAGATATACAGCGTCGCAAAATCCGGCTGCCCGGTGATGGGGCAAAGGCTGGTGAACTCTGGGCAATTGAACTTGACGAAATAATCCCGTCCCGGATGCTTATTCGGGAATGTCTCCAGCACCTCCGGGGCATAATCGCTGGAATACTTGGTGTTCTGATTGCCCAGCAGTGTGATATCGCCGGTTTCTTCTTTACTTCTTCCTGCCATTTCATTCACCTCCCAGTGCCGGATCCTGGATACCGTTTGCTGCGAAAGCCGCCGCACGGTCACGGCAGGTGCCGCAGACGCCGCAGGGCTTGTCTCCGCCTTCGTAGCAGCTCCAGGTCAGTTCATACGGTACGCCCAGTTCCAGACCCTTTTTCACAACGTCTGCCTTTGTCCAGGTGACAAAAGGCGCCTCAATGTGCAGCTGGTTGCCGCTGCCCAGATAGATTGCCTGGCTGATGGCATCGTTGAATGCAGTGCTGCAGTCCGGGTATGCGTTTCCGGCGGCGTCATCGCTGTGCGCACCGTAATAAATCACTTCGCAGCCGTTGGACAAGGCAATGCTTGCCGCACTGGACAGAAACAGACCATTCCGGAACGGCACATAGGTGGAAACCGGGCTGCCGTTTGTCTCCTGGAGCTGTTCTGCGTAAGTCTCCTTGGGAATCTCCTGGGTAGAACCGCTGAGCAGAGAGCAGTTGGAGTCCGCAAAAATCACGGACAGGTCCAGCTGCTGCCACTTTACGCCGTAGTGCGCCGCAATTTTTCCGGCAGCCTCTACCTCTTTCTGATGCTTTTGTCCGTAAGATACCGACAGCGCCAGCACCTGGTCTGCGCCGTACTTATCCACAGCAAGCCCCAGACAGGTTGTACTGTCTACGCCGCCGCTGAAAAGAACCAATGCTTTCATATGATCTATCCTCCTAGAGTAATTCCTGCAAAGCGTGATCCGTCTGGAATGCGCCGCAGAAGGTTTTCGTTGTGGTTCGAGATGAGACGTTGCGGATGCCACGAGCCGTCATGCAGCTGTGCGAGCCGGTGATGACTACGCCAACGTCCGGTGTTCCCACCGCCTCCATCAAAATCTCTGCGATATCCTGTCCCAGGCGCTCCTGCAATTGCAGACGCTTGGACGCCATGTCGCAGATCCGGGCAATTTTGCTCAGACCGATCACCCTGCCCCGTGGCACATATGCCACGTTGACTTTCATATCGTACATCAACGCCATGTGATGCTCACAATAACTGAACACGCTGATATCTTTCATGACCACTGCAGTCTGGGACTGGCTGGGAGAAGGGGCATCAAAGGTTTTTCCGAACATCTCAGCAATCTCATGATTGGAATACTGCACACCGGCAAAAATCTCCTCGTACATTCTCGCCACACGCTGCGGCGTCTCCCGCAAACCTTCCCGATCCGGGTCTTCGCCGATCGCTTCTAAAATGCCCCGGATATGTGTTTCAATTGCTTTTGTATCCATGCTTTTTACTCCTCATACTCCACGCTGCAAGGGATCCCAGATAAACTTATGCAGCTGCAGCTGCAGCCGTACTCCATTCAGCGTATGTTCTTTTAGGAATTCCACGATCTCCGCCGGTTCGATCGAGCCGAATACCGGGCTGAAAAACACGGTACAGCGGTCGATCAGACCATATTTCCGGATGATTTCCAGCGCCCGTTCCAGATCTGCCCGGCTGCCTGCCACAAATTTCACGGCATCCCGGCTGCGCAACAGGGAAAAATTCTCCGGCAGCATGGTCTGTTCCATGCCGCTCCCCGGCAGCTTATAATCCATGGTAAAGCACGGACGGAACGACAGGGACGCAAAAGGCTGGAGCGAAACGCTGCCGTTCGTCTCGATCTCCACCCGATAGCCCAGCGCACCCAGCGCCGTAATCAACTCATCAATGCCCGGCTGGAGCAGCGGCTCGCCGCCGGTCAGCGTCACATTCCGCACGCCAGTTTCCCGGACATATGCCACCAGTTCATCGGTCGTCATCCGCACTGCCGGAGCTGCGGCAGTATTTGCCCACTTGGTATCGCAAAAGCCGCACGCCAGGTTACAGCCACGAAACCGCAGGAACACTGCCAATTCCCCGGCGTGCTTTCCCTCGCCGTTGATGCTGACAAATTTCTCAGCTACTGCATACGAATTCATGGCTCACACCTCGTATACAGCACAGTTTTCCGGTGTTTCATACACTGCCACCCGGCGGACAGGCAGACCGTCGGAGGACAGTTTTTCATAAAAGCATTTGGAAAACTGTTCCGCAGTGGGACGAAACGGCACGGCGATCAGACGGAATCCCTCCGCCAGAAGTGCCTCTACCGTTGCCCGCTGGAGCGTACCCTCTTCATAGATCAGCGCATGGTCATAGCTGTCTGCCAGGTCACGGACAGCCTTTTTCACATCGCCGAAGTCGATCACCATGTCCCGGTAATTGCCCTCTTCCTGTAAGGTCTCTTTTCCTACGGTCACTTCGATCTTCCAGCGGTGTCCATGGAGATTGGCGCATTTTCCCTGATAGCCGGACAGAAAATGTGCACTGTCAAAGCTGGCAGATGTCTTGAGTTCAAACATCAGATTTCCTCCTAACAAAAAAATGCAGCCGCGTCAACATACGGCTGCATCCAAAATTCATTTCAAACAGGCATCGCCTGCACACAGGAACAATCCCGTCCCCGGTAGTTTACTGTTTCGGATGCCCTGGTTTTATTTAACGACAGGATGGCGCAAACGAACTGTCGATATCAATCGACAAACAGTATACCACACTTTTTTTGAAATGTCAAGTAATTTTTGATTTTTTCAGTGATCTGCTCACTTTTCCTCCGGCGGAACATAAGTCGGTGCATTTTTCGGGCTGTTTCCCTTGATGACCGTATGGTAATACAGATAGGTCATGGGAATGCCGTCGGCACGGTTCAGCTCACAGTCTGTTACCTCGCCCAGAAAAATGGTGTGTGTTCCGGCGGTCATGATCTTTACCACCCGGCAGGTGATCCAAGCCATTGCCGCATCCGGCACCGGCATACCGTCATGTTCTGCGCTGGGAACGCCGGCAAATTTGTCTGCATCCCGGCTGGAACGATACCCGAATCCGCCGATCAGCGCCGGGTCAGTGTCTGTTGCCAGAATCGACAAGGCAAACTTTCCGCTCTGTGCGATCTGGTCGTGGGTGGCATTGTCATGGTTGATGCTCACGGCGATCTGTGCCGGAGAAGAGGTGATCTGCATGGCGCTGTTCGCCACACAGCCATAGGATTTTCCGTTCTGCGCTGTCGTCACCAGGTACACCCCGTAAGACAGCTTTTGCAGGGCTTTTCGATTCATGAGACACAAACCTCCTGTTCCGTCAGGTGCGTTATTCTGCGCTGGGCAGGGTCTTGATGAGAGATACCAGGAACTTCAGCAGGACAACTGCGTCCTTGCCGTCCACTTCGCCGTTAGCATCGCAGTCTGCGTTTGCCTGTTTTTCCGGGGTATCCAGAGTCACTGCGCCGGCAGCGACCTTGTTCAGCAGTACGGCATCGGTGATGTCTACTCTGCCGTCCAGGTTGATGTCGCCGTAGAGTGTGCCAGCCGGAGCACCGGTAGCTGTGGTGTTTGTGGTCTCAGTCGTGGTTTCAGAAGAAGTTGCTGTGGTATCACTTTCAGAAACTGTGGTTTCGGTTTCATTCGAAACGGTAGTGGTTTCGGTTGTTTCTGTGGTGGTCTCTACCGTTGTTGCAGTTGTTTCTGCCGGATATACGGTAATTTCCTTGAGCAGCGTTTCAAAGCCGTTGGATGCAGTCAGCGCAATAACACCCGGCTGTTTTGCCGTCAGCGTTGCCTTGTTGCCGTTTCCTTCTACGCTCAGAATATCCGGGTCAGAGGATGCCCAATCGAAGTCGTTGCTGATGATGGAATAGGTAACAGATGCCTCAGCGGTCTCGCCGACGATCATAGAATCCGGTACCTTTTCCCACGCTGCCATCGGATCCGGTGTCTCGGTAGTGTCCTCTGTTGTGGTAGTTTCTGCTGTCGTTGTTGTCTCTTCTGTTGTGGTCGTGGTCTGCTCCGTGGTCTCGGTTGTGCCGGGCTGAGGAGTCTCGCCGCCGCCATAGCTGAATACAAAGTCGCTGTTGATTTCAGAAGCAGATGCAATTGCACTCTGTGCAGCTGTTGTCGAACCGCCGTAAACGGCATACAGTCCGGCAATTGCCAGTGCAAAGCAGCCATTGTAATCCAGCGCCGGTTCTGTGCAGGAATAAGAGTCCGTGTTATCGTCATAAGAACCGTTGGCATCTGTCGGACCGCCGACCAGTGTACCATACAGAGTGTATTTCGCAGTACCCTTATCCGGATTTGCTGCTCTGTGGTGGATATGCTGCGGATAAGAATCGCCAAAGCCGATTAGATAGCTGCGGTTTGCCGGATTGTTTCCCAGCAGGTAGTCCATCTGACCCTGCGCATATTCATTGTATTTGTCCTGTCCGCTGGTATACTTTGCATAAGTCAAAGCATACATCTGCCATGCGCAGTTGTAACGGGATGCACCCCAGCCGCCGCCGACCGGATAATATGCCTGGTTCTTGTTGCCTACCAGCTGATCCATGTCAAACACCAGCTCGCTGCCGTGCGCACTGTACTTCTGAGGATCCATGGAGTACAGCAGAGCAGAATAACCGCCCCATACCTTATCCCAGGAATAAACCCAGTAATCGTAGATACTGCCGTTGTATACGCCGTTGGACGGTGTATATTGTGCCTGGTAGGAATCCGGCAGTTTTCCGTTGTTGTTGGCGATCGCACACCACAGGTCACTCCATGCTACCTTATCTTCGATATTGCCGCAGGAATAGTAGCTACCGATTCCCTCATAGGTTGCTTTCGGATATTTTTCTGTAAACTTTTCCAGTGCGTTTGCATACTTCAGGCAGGCATCTGCATAATCTGCATTCTTATCCCGGAATGCCAGAGAAGTTGCTGCCAGAGCTGCTGCCATATGACCGGACGCATCTACTGACGGGTTGGACGCATCTGCCCAGTATGTCGGTCTGTTCTGTGTCTGCACTTCCGGTGCAGTCCAGATGTTGTGATCCTGGTCGTCACCTACCATATAGCAGAACGCAATGACATTGCCGCTGTCATCCAGATAGGTCACTTTCATAAAGTAATCGCACATTTTTTTCAGAATGTACAGCAGGTGGTCTTCACTTCCGGTCTCCTTATAGGAATTCGGGTTTTCAAAATAAGACCATGCCAGATTGGTGCAGGAATATCCCATTGTGTTCGAGAACTTCAAATGGTCTCCTGCATCGTGATAGCCGCCGGACACATCTACCGTATCCGAACCGCCGTTTGCCGCTTTGATCGCTGCCATGGAGCTGGAGGACAGTCCCTTGGCACTGCTCAGCGATGCTTCTGCATCATAGGTATGACACTTTCCACGCCAGGTCAGCACGTTGTCATCTGCGCCGCACTGGTTTGCGTCAAAAAAGTACAGAGACAGTTTCAGTGCGTCTCCGTATGTACCGGCTGACGGCTGTGCCGAGACTGTCATCCCGGAAACTGCCGATGCAGTTCCCGTAACAGCCAGTACGCCGGCAGAAAATACTGCTGCCAGCTTTGTTTTCAAATTCCCTTTCCGATTCATTTCGTCTTCACTCCAATTCTTCATTTCCGGCACAACACAGAATGCCGGTTACGTTTACGTACATTTTTATCATACCATATCGGCGGAACTTTGTCAAGAATAATCAAGCGTTTTATCAAAATTTTTGTGCAACTTCACAACCAGAACAGACGCACAGCTGCAAAAAAAGACCGGCGCTCTCTTCCAAAACGCCGGTCTCTTGTATGCAAAAGCTTTTTCGCAGCAGCATCTCACGCTCACCGCAGACGAAAAGCACTTATGCCTCTACCATGCCACGCTGTCCCAGCAGCGCACGCAGTGCAGAAATACTGCTGCTCTGCACTCTGGCAATGGGAATGGAATTTTTCTTCGCTGCCTTCACAGCACCCTGTACCATCTTATGGGATACGGTACGGGTAAACAGGATCATCAGATCCGGAGAACCGATCTTCTTTTCGATGGGTCCGGTTTCTTTCGGGAACACCTTTGCCGTACAGCCGTGCGCCATACACACATCGGCATACTGGCGGCTCATACACTCGTTTCCTCCGATAATCACAACGCTCATTGGATAATTTCACCTCACAAAGTTCCTGGGCTTTTGCGGCACACGCCGCAGCCCGTCGATATTTCTGGCAGCCAAGCAGACCCTCGTCATCAAGAACTGTGCGTTTCACGACTCGTCAGCCATGTTCCGCACAGCTGGGGATCTTTGCTTCTTCAAGAGTTAGCATTGACTAACTATAGGATAGCATACATTTGACGGCTTGTCAAGCCTTTTTCGGAATTTTCTGCAAAAAATCCAGTGAACAATATGTAAATTCTCAAGCCGTTTCATCATTTTACAGCATTTCGCCCGAAAAGCAGAAAAAAGGTTGACAAAAACCGACATTTCCATTATAATGGAAGATGCGCATTTTCGGATTTTTGAAAGATGCCGCAAAGATGCCGCAAATTTATGTTTCGGCAGCGCTCCTGCTGCCACAAAGGAGAGGAATATGACAACCGCAATTACCATTGGCATGATCATCATTTATGTGGCGATCATGATGGGCATTGGCGTCTACACCGCACGGCAGACTCGCTCCGTCAGTGATTTTGTCCTTGGCGGTCACAGCGTCGGCTCATGGCTCACCGCATTCGCCTACGGCACATCTTATTTTTCCGCTGTAGTCTTCATCGGCTATGCCGGACAGTTCGGCTGGACATACGGCGTTTCTGCCGCATGGGTCGGCATCGGCAACGCCCTGCTGGGCAGTCTGCTGGCATGGATCGTCCTGGGACGGCGCACCCGCATCATGACGCAGTCGCTGGGCGCAAAAACCATGCCGGAATACTTCGAAAAGCGCTGGAACTCCAAAGGACTGAAAGTCGCAGCCGCTGTGATCGTCTTTATCTTTCTGATTCCCTATACCGCATCGGTGTACAACGGTCTGTCCCGTCTGTTTAACATGGCGTTCCAGATCGAGTCCGAGGGCGCATACAAGATCATCATTATTGTTATGGCGCTGCTGACGGCGATCTACGTGATCCTGGGCGGCTATGCGGCAACTGCGATCAACGACTTTATCCAGGGCATTGTCATGCTGGTGGGCATCGCTGCCGTAGTGATCTGTGCGATCCACAACCGTGGCGGCATGACTGCTGCACTGGCTGCACTGGGCGATATTGAAGTCAACGGCAAGACCAACACGCTGAACTCCGTATTCGGACCGGATCCGCTGAATCTGCTGGGCGTTGTGGTTCTGACATCACTTGGCACCTGGGGTCTGCCCCAGATGGTACACAAGTTCTATGCCATCAAGAGCGAAAACGACATCAAAAAGGGTGCTGTGATCTCCACCGTCTTTGCACTGATCGTTGCCGGCGGTTCTTATCTGCTGGGCGGTTTCGACCGGCTGTTCTGCACGCTGAGCGCAGACGGCAGCGACAAGACAGTGATCTCCACCCTGTCCAACGGCAAGCCGGATTTTGACGCTATGATCCCGTCTCTGCTGCACACTGCACTGCCGGATATCCTCATTGGTCTGGTCGTTGTTCTGGTGCTGTCGGCATCCATGTCTACCCTGTCATCATTGGTACTGACTTCCAGCTCCACGCTGACCATCGACCTCATCAAGCCCAATATGAAAAAATGCTCTGACAAAAAGGAAATGCTTATCATGCGTGTGCTGATCGCCGTATTCCTGGTGATCTCCGTTCTGCTGGCGTTCAACAAGAACGCCTCGATCTCCACGCTGATGTCCTATTCCTGGGGCGCACTGGCAGGCGCATTCCTGGGACCGTTCATGTATGGTCTGTTCAGCAAGAAGGTCACAAAGCCGGCAGTATGGTGCAGCTTTATCTTGGGCATCGGTCTGACGCTGGTACATATGTTCCTGTTCGGCTTTGGCTGGAACCCGGAACTGTCCAAGGCTGCCGCAAGCCTGCCGCTGAATCTGGCATCCCCGATCAATGCCGGCGCAATTGCAATGCTGCTTTCTCTGATCGTGGTTCCGCTGGTCAGCGCCTGCACCAAGGTAAAGGACACCGACCACGTGGAAAATGTTTTCACCTGCTATGCACCGGCTGCGGAAAAGAAGGACTAAGCGCCTGTTCTGCATCTGGGACAAACTGGATTTGTCATTGAATTGTAACTCATTTGTTATGACATCGTTCTTGAAAAAACGACAGATTTTTCTTATGATATAATGTGAGACACCTCGCTTGTCGGGGTGTTGTTATTTGTGTTTGCCTGCATAGAATAGATAAAAAGCAGCACCGCAAAACAGAAAAAAATATCGAAGGGGAATTGAGGAATCATATATGGTTTTCAGCACAATTGAATTCTTGTTTCAATTTCTGCCGATTTTCCTGCTGGCATACTATGCTACACCGCAGAAATACCGAAACATCACACTCATCATCGGCAGCCTTGTTTTCTACGCCATCGGCAGCGGCTGGTATACCCTGCTCCTGCTGTTGTCCCTGGTCATCAACTACGGGCTTTCCCGGCTTATCAGCGGTTCGCACGCAAGGCATCCGCAGCAGGCAAAGCGTTATCTGATCGGCGGTCTGGTCTACAACTTCGGGCTTTTGGTGGTATTCAAATACACCAACTTCCTGATCGGCAATCTGAATTCCCTGCTGTCGGTCTTTCACGTCGCTATTCCAAAGGCATCTATCATCATGCCCCTGGGCATCAGCTTTTTCACGTTCCAGATCACATCCTATCTCATTGACGTATACCAAAACAAGACACGTCCGGCGAGAAGTCTGCTGGATCTGGGCGTTTATCTGTGTATGTTCCCCCAGTTGATCTCCGGTCCGATCTGTATGTACAGCGAGATTCAGCCCCAGATGCACAACCGCCGTGTGGACATCCGGCTGCTGGAAGAGGGCATGGAGACCTTCGTCCTGGGTCTGAGCGCCAAAACGCTTTTGGCGAATCCCATGGGCGGTCTCTGGAATAATCTGTCCGTGATCGGGTATGATAGTATCTCCACCCCTTATGCCTGGCTGGGTGCATTCGCCTACAGCTTTCAGATCTACTTCGACTTTTCCGGTTATTCCATGATGGCAATCGGCGTGGGAAAAATGCTGGGATTTGAGCTGCCGCAGAACTTTAATCTGCCGTATATGTCCGGCTCAGCCGGCGAGTTCTGGCGCAGATGGCACATCACCCTGGGACGCTGGTTCAAGAATTACATTTACTTTCCGCTGGGCGGCAGCCGGGTAGGAAAATGGAAAACCATGCGGAATATGCTGGCGGTCTGGGCATTCACCGGACTGTGGCACGGCGCAAGCTGGAACTTTGTCCTGTGGGGTCTCATTTTCTTCGTGCTGCTGACACTGGAAAAGAACGTCTACGGCAAGTTCCTAGAGCGCACACACATTCTGAAACACGCCTATATCATCTTTATCATCCCCCTCACCTGGATGGTCTTTGCCATCACGGATATGCACCAGCTCGGCACATACTTTACCCGTCTGTTCCCGTTCCTCACTTCGGATGAGGTACAGTCCAACACCAGGGATGCAGTGCAGGCATTCCACAACTATTGGAAGATCCTGGTTCCCTGTGTTCTGTTCAGCACGCCGCTGCCTCTGATGTATTACAAAAAGTTCCGCAAGAGCGGCTTCTGTATGCTGCTTTTGCTGATTCTGTTCGTGCTGGCAATTCGTGCGATGATGACACAGACGAACAATCCGTTCCTGTACTTCCAGTTCTGACCCATGCCATGAAAGGAGCATTTTCATGAATTTTCTGAAATTTCTCAAACGGTATCCTTTGATTATGGCATTTGTGGTCTCCATTGCAGTTGCAAACATCTGGGACTTAGTACAGAATGCCAAAAAAATCGAGGATCCTGCCACAACGATGGCGCAAACCACAACACAGCCGGCAGAAACGACCCTTGCAACCGGTCAGCCCCTGGTCACGGAAACCACAGCGCCTGCCGCTGTATTCCAGACGGTGGACGATTCCTATTTTAGCGATGCCCTCTTTATCGGCGACTCCCGGACAGAAGGTCTGGCGCTGTACGGCAGCCTGACCAATGCGGACTTTTTCTCCAGCGTAGGACTGTCCATTTTCAAGGTCACAGAAAAGGCAGCCGGCAACCCGAACACCGGCGAAAGCGTCACACTGTCGCAAAAGCTGGCGCAAAAACAGTACGGCAAAGTCTATATCATGCTGGGACTGAACGAGCTGGGAACCGGCACCACTGAAAGCTGGGCGCAGACCTACGCCGACGTCATTTCACAGATACGCCAGGCACAGCCCAATGCGATTATCTATCTGCAAAGCATTCTGGTGGTTGCGGCATCCCAGGACAATCCGGGCGGTGCGATCAACAACGCAACTGTCAACGCCCGAAACCAGGCGCTGGAGGCGCTGGCGAATCCGCAGGACAACATCTACTACCTCAACGTCAACGAGGCTGTCATGGACGCCAACGGCTGCCTGGATGCGTCCCTCACTTCGGACGGCATCCACCTGCTGGGCAACTCCCTTTCTCTGTGGGAGGATTATCTGAAACAGCACGCCATTGTCCCCGGCGGCACAGGCACGGCTGCAACAACACTGACGACCTACACCACCGCAGTTACGAACACTCCGGCTGCGCAGTGATGTGATTCCCAAAAGAGAAATCCCCGTGTATCCAACTAGCAGGATACACGGGGATTTTTTACGCAAAATATGTACTTATCCAATAAATCCGGTAATACCGCCGATCAGCACCAGAACGCCGAGAACGATACGATACCAGCCGAATACGGTGAAGTCATGTTTCTTGATATAGCTCATCAGGAAACGGATGACGACGATAGATACCAGGAATGCGGAGATCATGCCGATCAGCAGAAGTGCAGTCTCCATGCCGGTAGCCGGGAGTCCGCACTTCACCAGTTTCAGCAGGCTTGCGCCGAACATCGCCGGAATCGCCAGGAAAAAGGTGAACTCTGCCGCAGCTGTTCTGGAAACGCCCAGCAGCAGTGCGCCGACGATGGTTGCACCGGAACGGGAGGTTCCCGGAAATATTGCTGCAATCAGCTGAAATACGCCGATCAGCAGCACGGTGCTGTACTTTAAGGAGGCGATGCTGTTCATCTTCGGTGTGCGGTTTTTGTGCCACTTTTCAATCCAGATAAAGGCGATACCGAACAGGATCAGCATGATGGCAACCGTCCAGGCGTTGTACAGATGCGCCTGGCTCCAGTCGTCCAGCAGCAGACCGATCACAGCCGCCGGCACTGTTGCCACAATGACCTTGCACCACATCTGGAGAATGTCCTTTTTCAGACAAGCGCCGAATCCGGTCTGTGCCATGGGATGCGGATTGTTCTGTTTGCCAAAGGGCCACAGCTTGTTCCAGTAGATGACCACGACCGCCAGAATTGCGCCCAGCTGAATTACAACATCAAACATTTCCTTGAAATTATCGGATGCGTCCAGCTTTAAGAATTCGTCCAGCAGGATCAAGTGTCCGGTACTGCTGATCGGCAGCCATTCGGTGATGCCCTCCACAATACCGAAAATCAGTGATTTGATGAGTTCCCAAACCATATGTAAATTGTCCTTTCCATGATCCGCCGTCCGGGATCACTTTGTTTTCTGAGATGCACTCCATAGAGATCAGAGTACACTCTGCATAAGTCACCTTATGCCGCTGTTTCTTATTGTAACACAATTACCGGAATACGTCAACGATTTCTCATAAACTTTTCTGAAAATCTGCATCACATTTTTATAACCTGCTCCGTTCTCATTTCCTGTGCCGCCGCATATGCTGTAGCAAAACCACAATTGGAGTGAGGTATCATGAAAGAGCAGTCCGAAACACGTGCCGTGATTCTCGGCGAGTATATCGTCCGGCAGAAAGCCACGGTTCGTGCGGCAGCAGAATGGTTCGGTGTCTCGAAAAGCACCGTACATAAGGATGTCAGCGAGCGGCTGGAACAGATCCAGCCGGATCTGTATACACAGGTAAAAGAGATTCTGGAACAGAACAAACAGGAACGTCATATTCGTGGCGGTCTCGCCACCAAACGAAAATATGCCCTGCGCCGCCAGCAGGAAGAGGAATTTCTGCATCAGCAAAACACATGACAAAAATACCCTGTCTCCTTTTTGGGGAAACAGGGTATTTTTCATAATTCAGCAGTTGAATATACTGTGATTATTCTGCGCTGGGCAAGGTCTTGATGAGAGATACCAGGAACTTCAGCAGAACAACTGCGTCCTTGCTGTCCACTTCGCCGTTGGCATCGCAGTCTGCATTTACCTGCTTTTCTGCGGTATCCAGGGTCACTGCGCCGGCAGCTACCTTGTTCAGCAGTACGGCATCGGTGATATCCACTCTGCCGTCCAGGTTTACATCGCCGTACAGTACATTTTTCGGATCTACACTGCCGGATGTTTCGCTGGTCTTGCTTTCTGTGGTAGAAGTTGCAACTGTTGTTTCCGTTTCGGTTGCAGTAGTAGCCGATGCTGTTGTTGCGGAAGATTCCGTTGTCTCTGTGGTTTCGGTCGTCTGCTCCTCAGAGGAAGTCGTTACACTTTCCTTGGTGGTTTCCGTTGTTGTTTCCGAAGCAGTTTCACTGCTCTTCTCGGTTTCGCTGGTCTCTGTTGCAGAAGTCTCTGTGACAGTTGTGGTCTCTGACACTGTCTCGCTGGTTTCCTTTGTGGTAAGCGTTGTGCCAGGTTCTACACTCGCACCGCCATACAGATCCTCCGGCAGTTCATCCAGTGTGATGCAGTAGTCGCTGGTGTACATTTTTTTCAGCTGTGCCGGGTCATTGTACTGGCTGGACATCAGATGATCGCCGTACCACGGGCAGAAATACAGCCAGCCGGCATTCTCGATCACCATGTTCTCTTCGGACGGGATAGAGTCATTCTCAGCCATGGCAACCATCTTCTTGCCGTTGGTCAGTTCATACAGATAGTTGAAGATCGGAGAGATCGCACTCAGGTTCGGCGTGCCGGAGCTGAGACCGTCATCCCGGTTATAGTCACAGTTGTACTTATCATAAGCCACGATGTCTACATAGTCATCGCCCGGATACCAAGTATCGGAGTTTGCATAGTTATAGCTGTTGTATTCCCAGATGATGTTGTGGAGGTTATACTTTTCGGTCAGTGTGGTGTACAGCAGTTTCCACAGTTCCTTGTATACTTCTGCGCCACGGTCACCCCACCAGAACCAGGAAGTACCGTCGCCGTAGTTGCCTTCATTACCCTGCGCCTCATGCAGCGGACGGAGAATGATCGGCACATTGGCATCCTGGAGTTTCTGGAGCTGTTCTGCCAGATCCTTCATTGCCTCCTGGAAGTATTCATACTCCTTGGTGCCTTCCTTCACTGCGTTTGCAGTATTAAAGGTGCTGTTCGATGCCTGGTAGTTCTTATAGGTGCATTCCTTCCAGTCTACGATGTCGCCCAGTGTATAGTTGTCGAAGTCAATGGGGACATTGATATGCCACGATGCAGTGACAATACCGTTGCGGTCCTTTGCCCACTCGATAGCACGCTCCGATGTACCGTCATCCCAGCCGTACAGCGGGTTGTAGTTCATAAAGTCAAAGCCACGGATCGCCGGCAACTTTCCGGTGTTGTCCTTGATATAGTTGAATTCCTTTTCAGAATCGCCGTCATTGCCGCCGCCGTAGATCTCCTGCTGTCCGGAAATGATGTGAGAACCGTAAACGCTCTTGAGGTAGGACATCAGCGCCTTGGTCTCCTTGGTTGCCTTCGGGTCTACCGGCGTATCGGTTGCCTTTTCATATTCCGGCTTGGGAGTCTGTGTCAGCGTCATGTTGTCATACAGGCAGTAGCCCCAGCCGCCGCCGAAGGTGATGGTATTTTCGCCCTTGGTCAGTTTCAGGTCGCCCCAGTTGAAGTCGTTCCAGTCGTCTGTGTGTGCGATCTTGACGGTCTTGGTAGCTGTGCTGTCATCCGAACGTGTGACAGTTACCTGTGCCTCACGAATATCGTTCGAAGTGTCGCCCAGATACATGATGCAGCGTGTCATCAGACGATACATACCGGTCTCCGGTGCGTCTATGGTAAAGCTCATAGTTCCGGCATTGGTGACCCAGACAAAGCCGTCACCGGTATAACCCGGATATGCCTTGCCGTATACATCTGTCGCCACCTTTGCGTCGTTTTCCAGAGTAAGATCCTCACACTCCGAAGAGAACAGCGGATCTGCCGCAGATACCACAGCAGCCGGTACAGCCTGCGCCATGCCCAGGCAAAGGGCTGCGGCTACGCCTGTACTGCCCAGACGTTTCCAAAAATTCTTCATAATTCCATCTTCCTTTCCAATCTTAGAGCTTATCTGTTCCGCTCTCACGTACAGCGGATGTATTGCACAAAACAGCCGCTGAATTTCATAGAACTATTATACACCCTTTCAGAAAATTTGTCAATAGTCACAAAAAGGTTTCTGGAAAAGTTTTTTCACTAGGCATTTTTTTGTCGCCGAATTGACAAGGTGCATCTGAGGTGTTATAATATTAACAGGTAAAGCAACAGAATATCCGGCAGTTTTTCTCTGCCAAAACCACAAAGGACGGCGATCATATTGTATAATCCGCATTCTCTTCGGGCGGAAGAATTCATCAACCATGCAGAGATCATGGACACATTGGAATATGCCAGAGCGCACAAGGACGACAAAACACTGTTATCTGAGATCCTGGCAAAGGCGGCGCTGCGCAAGGGGCTGAACCACCGGGAGGCTGCGGTGCTGCTGCTCTGCGAGGATGAGACAGTTACAGAGCAGATGAACCGGCTGGCACGGCAGATCAAGCTGGACTTCTACGGCAGCCGCATCGTCATCTTTGCGCCGCTGTATCTGTCCAACTACTGCGTCAACGGATGTACCTATTGTCCGTATCATGCCAAGAACAAGCATATTTCCCGGAAAAAGCTGACCCAGGAGGACATTGTCCGGGAAGTCACCGCTTTGCAGGACATGGGACACAAACGGCTCGCCATTGAGGCAGGCGAAGATCCGCTGCACAATCCTATCTCCTACATTCTGGAGTGCATCGACACCATCTATCACATCCACCACAAAAACGGCGCGATCCGCCGGGTCAATGTGAACATCGCCGCCACCACAGAAGAAGAATACCATATGCTGAAAGAGGCAGGAATCGGCACCTATATCCTGTTCCAGGAGACCTATCACAAAGAGAGCTATGAAAAACTGCACCCCACCGGGCCGAAGCACAACTATGACTATCACACCGAGGCAATGGATCGTGCCATGGCAGGCGGTATCGACGATGTGGGGCTGGGCGTGCTGTTCGGGCTGGAAAACTATCCCTATGAGCTGGTGGGACTGCTCATGCACGCAGAGCATCTGGAGGCAGTTCACGGCGTAGGACCGCACACCATCAGCATCCCCCGCATCAAAAAGGCAGAGGATATCAACCCGGACGATTTCGACAACGGCATCAGTGACGATATTTTCGCCAAGATCTGCGCCCTCATCCGCATTTCTGTGCCGTATACCGGCATGATTATTTCCACACGGGAAAGCCAGGCAGTCCGGGAGCGTCTCCTGCCGCTGGGCATTTCCCAGATCAGCGGCGGCTCCCGGACAAGCGTGGGCGGCTATGACCATCCGGAAAGCCCGGACGACAATTCCGCACAGTTTGACGTCAGCGACCAGCGCTCTCTGGACGAGGTCGTCCGCTGGCTCATGGAGATGGACTACATCCCCAGTTTCTGCACCGCCTGTTATCGTGCCGGACGCACCGGCGACCGGTTCATGTCCCTATGTAAGAGCGGTCAGATCCAGAACTGCTGTCACCCCAATGCCCTCATCACCCTGCAGGAATTTCTGGAGGACTATGCCTCTCCGGAAACCAGAGCGCTGGGCAAGGAAGTATTACAGCGCCAGCTGCTCGCCATCCCCAACGAAAAAGTACGCACCAAAACAGAGCAGTACCTACAGGAAATCCTGCACGGCGCAAGAGATTTCCGGTTTTAAGGAGAACAGGATATGGAACAGACCCCTCGTGCCAATCGGGTACACATCGGCTTTTTCGGGCGGCGCAATGCCGGAAAATCCAGTCTTATCAATGCCATCGCCGGACAAACGGTATCAGTCGTCTCCCCGGTCTGCGGCACGACCACGGATACCGTGGAAAAAGCCATGGAGCTGCTGCCCATCGGCGCAGTGGTTCTCATAGACACACCGGGACTGGACGATGTGGGAACGCTGGGTTCGCTGCGTGTCCGGCAGGCAAAACGGGCGCTGACCCATACGGACATTGCCGTCATGGTGATAGATGCCGCAGCAGGCATGACACCGGAGGACAGGGAAATCTTACAGCAGCTGGAACAGCGGCACATTCCCACCATACAGGTCTGGAACAAATGCGACCAGGCGACTCCCCCGGCAGAAAACGCCATTGCGGTCAGCGCCGCCACCGGCGAGGGAATCCGGGAACTCAAGGAGGAACTGGGCAGGTTTTATCAAAAGCTGCCCATCGCCCGGCAGCCTGTCCGCCTGTTCGGCAGCCTGCTGCATCCGGAAGATGTAGTACTTCTGGTGACACCCATTGACGAATCTGCGCCGAAAGGTCGGATGATCCTGCCCCAGGTGCAGGCGATCCGGGAGATATTAGACCAGACCGCTATCTGCGTGGTGACCCAGCCGGAACAGCTCCGCCGTACCCTTTCCCTGTTGAAAGAGCCTCCACGCCTTGTGGTCACCGACAGCCAGGCATTCGGAACGGTTCGCTCCATTGTGCCGGAAGAAATTCTGCTAACTTCGTTTTCCATCCTGTTCGCAAGGCTCAAGGGCGTTCTCGCTCCGGCAATGCAGGCGGCACAGACGCTGCAAACGCTCCCGGATGGCAGCCGCATCCTCATCTCTGAGGGCTGCACCCACCACCGCCAGTGCAACGACATCGGCACGGTAAAGCTGCCGAAATGGATACAGGGTTACACCGGGAAAAGCTTTCAGTTTGACTTTTCCTCCGGCAACAGCTTTCCGGAAGATCTGTCCCCGTATCAACTGGTTGTACACTGCGGCGGCTGTATGCTGAACCAACAGGAAATGAAAAGCCGTGCTGCACGGGCTGCTGCACAGGGTGTCCCCTACACCAACTACGGCGTTTTGATTGCCTTTCTCAACGGGATTCTGGAACGGAGTCTAACGTTTCTGAAAGCAATCGACGAACCCAGTCTATAACACAAAATCCCTGCACTGCGAAATATACAGTGCAGGGATTTTTTCTGCAAAAACAGCTTTTCTTATTTCTTTCTTACGGCAGCGGCAATGGCTTTCACAATCTGAATCAGAACCATAGAGCCAAAGCTAAAGCCATAGATTGCACCCAGCAGTACGCCGGACATACCGTTTTTGATCTGGAACAGCTCATGCAGTCCCGGAATCCACAGCACGGCGTTAATCAGCACCATGCCTGCCAAAAATGCCAGAATGGCAAACGGGTTATTCCACAGACGCTTGGAGAAGATCACCGGTTTCTCTGCCTTACAGCTGAATCCGTGGAACAGGCGGGACATACACAGTGTGGTAAACGCCATGGTCATGGCTGCGCCGGCATTGTGTGCGCCCTGGTAGAAGTAGCCCAGCAGGAATGCACCGATGGTGGCGATACTGATAATGACGCCGGAATAGCCGACCTTAACGAGGAAGTCCTTGGTCAGAATGGATTCGTTTGCCGGACGGGGTTTCCGTTTCATCACGTCATCGGAATGGGGTTCCAGTCCCAGTGCAATTGCCGGGAGCGAGTCGGTAAGCAGATTGATAAACAACAGGTGGATTGGCGCAAACGGCACAGGCAGCCCTGCCAGCGAGCAAAACAACACGGCAATGATACCTGCCAGATTGCCGGACAGCAGGAACAGGATTGCTTTCTTGATGTTCTCGTAGATGTTTCTGCCGTTCTTGACTGCCTTGACGATGGTCGCAAAGTTATCGTCCGTCAGTACCATCGCTGCCGCATCCTTGGCAACCTCTGTACCGGTGATACCCATGGCAACGCCCACGTCTGCCTGTTTCAGCGCCGGGGCATCGTTGACGCCGTCACCGGTCATCGCAACGATATTGCCACGTTTCTGCCATGCCCGAACAATGCGGATCTTATGCTCCGGCGTTACACGGGCATAGACGGATTTATCTGCCACAAAGTCCACCAGCTGTTCGTCGGTGTAAGCGTCCAGTGCCGCACCTTCTACCGCCTCTTCCGGTTTTTCCAGAATGCCGATTTCCTTGGCAATCGCAGACGCTGTGACAATGTGGTCGCCGGTAATCATTACCGGCTTGATGCCAGCAGACTTACACTCGGCAACCGCCTGTTTGGACTCTTCACGAGGCGGGTCCATTTCAGCGATCAGTCCCAGATAGTTCAGACCGTTTTCATCTGCCACATCCAGCACGTCGCCGGAAAACGTCTTGGACGCAAAGCACAGCACACGGAGTCCCTGTTCTGAAAGTTCCTCCACCTGCTTGACGATCTCCTGCTTTTCTGCATCGGAGACCAGCATCCGGTCCAGCAGCACATCGGTTGCACCCTTGGTATACATCTTCCGCACGTCACCGCACTGGTTGAGGGTAGACATCAGCTTACGGTCGGAATCAAACGGGATTTCGCTGATACGAGCATGGCTGCTGCGCATCTCTTCATCCGAGAGACCGCAATCCTGGGCAAAGCGCACCAGAGCAGTCTCTGTGGGGTCGCCGATCTCTGTGCCGTTCTGACAGGTGGCATCGCTGCACAAAACGGATGCCAGAATCAGTTCCTGTTCCTCCGGATTCTCCGGGCTGACATCATTCGCAGCAATCATGTGATCCTGTACCACGATTTTCCGGACGGTCATTTTGTTCTGAGTCAGTGTACCGGTCTTATCCGAGCAAATGACCGAAACAGAGCCGAGTCCCTCTACCGCCTGGAGCTTTCGCATAATGGCGTGTTCCTGGGACATTTTCTGGGTGCCGAAGGAAAGCACGATGGTGACGATAGAACTGAGCGCCTCCGGGATCGCTGCCACAGCCAGGGCAATGGCGAACATCAGAGAATCCATGACTGCATCGAAATTGATGACATCCACACGAATCATGCTCAGCACAAACACCAGCGCACAGACGATCATGATGCCGATGGAAAGCCGCTTGCCGAACTGATCCAGCGTCATTTGCAGCGGTGTTTTCCGAGCCTCTGCATTCTGGATCAGCGATGCGATCTTTCCCACTTCGGTCTGCATTCCCACTTCGGTCACAAGACAGACACCTCTGCCGTAGGTGACAAAGCCGCCGGAATAAACCATGTTCTTCCGCTCTGCCAGCGGCACTTCTCCGGTGATGCAGTCCGCCGTTTTCTCCACGTTGGTGCTTTCGCCGGTGAGTGCGCTCTCGTTTGTCTGGAGCGATGCGCAGTCCACCAGTCTGCCGTCTGCCGGGATCTGGTCGCCAGCCTCCAGGAGAACCAGGTCGCCTACAGTGACCTCCTCTGCCGGCAGAACCACGGTCTGACCGTCACGAAGTACCTTTGCCGTGGGCGAGGACAGCTTTTTCAGATTGGACAGCGACTTTTCCGCCTTCACGGTCTGCACCGTTCCCAGAATTGCATTCATGGTGATAACGGCAATGATAACGATAAAGCTTTCCAGGTCTCCGGTAAACGCTGAGATCAGCGCCGCAATAATCAAGATGATAACCAGAAAATCCTTGAACTGTTCCAGAAAAATCAGCCATGTTGGCGTCTTTTTTGCCTCAGCGATGGCATTTTTCCCGTATTGTTCCAGATGCTTTGCCGCAGTCTCGGCGGACAAGCCCTCTGGACAGGCATCCAACTTCTGATAGAGTTCTTCCGGTGTTTGCTGATAATGTTCGTTCATACACAACATCCCTTTCCTTTTTGCAGCTGGCGAACGGCGTATTTCGGGCAGCCCTGAACAGAGCGCTGTCCAAAAGCACAAAAACAGAAAACGGCGAGACCTTACGGAACCGACAGCTATCCTGTCCACGTGCTCCGTAAAAGTCTCGCCGTTTAGATATGAAGCGGGTCGTTTCACAACAACCGTACTGACGCCGCATAAACAGGGACAAGCCCCGCCAGCTACTCTCTTTTACTCTATTATTATAGCCAATTCCGGCTATCTTGTCAAGAGATGCACAAAAAATTCACAAATGAAAAAGCGGCAGCATCTAAAACGCCGCCGCTTTTTTATGACTGCATCAGAAACAATTCTGTGCAAATTTGATTAGTCGTTTACCTTGCGGGTATAATCCGGCAGGAGCTTCGGAGAAACTTCGTCCGGCTGGATGCCAGCGTCTGCCAGTTCCTTTTCGAACTTTGCAACGTGATCCAGAGTCAGATTGCCGACTTCAACAGTCTTTGCCTTTGCAGCAGCGTACTTACCAGCGTTACGGCCGAATACGATAACGTCCAGCAGAGAGTTACCCATCAGTCTGTTTTCGCCGTGCACACCGCCGGCAGCCTCACCCGCAACGAACAGGTTTTCTACGCAGGTCTGGCTGTCTGTGCCGACCTTAACGCCGCCGTTCTGATAGTGCAGTGTCGGATAGATCAGCATCGGCTGCTTCCGGATATCAATGCCGTACTTCAGGAACATTCTCAGCATAGCCGGGATGCGCTTTTCGATGGTGCCTTCGCCGTGGATCAGATCGATCATCGGAGAATCCAGCCATACGCCCTGACCGCCGGTCGGTGTGTTGACCTGCTTGCCACGACGGCACTCACGGATAACGGTAGATGCGGTAACGTCACGAGTCTCCAGCGGATTCATGAATACTTCGCCGTCTACGTTAACCAGCTTTGCGCCCAGAGAACGAACCTTTTCGGTAACCAGTGCGCCGAAGATCTGTTCCGGGAATGCAGCACCGGTCGGGTGATACTGCAGGGTGTACTGCTCACGCAGCGGAGCACCAACACGATAAGCCAGAACCAGACCATCTGCGGTTGCACCGTAGTGGTTGGAAGTCGGGAAGCCCTGGTAGTGCATTCTGCCTGCACCGCCGGTAGCAATGATAACAACCTTTGCCTTTGCGATCAGGATCTCGCCGGTTTCCATGTTCATCAGAACAGCACCTGCGCAGTGACCCTTGTCGTCCATAATCAGTTCGATTGCAGAAGTAAAGTCAACAACCGGGATCTTGCGGTTCAGCACTTCGTCACGCAGGGTACGCATGATCTCTGCACCAGAATAGTCCTTTGCAGCGTGCATTCTCTTGCGGGATGTACCGCCGCCGTGTGTTGTGATCATGTTGCCTTCTGCGTCCTTGTCGAACTCAACGCCCAGATCCTGGAGCCACTGAATGCCGTCCGGAGCCTCGGTAACCAGCTTGTAAACCAGTTCCTTATCCGCAGCAAAGTGACCGCCGCCAAAGCAGTCCAGGAAGTGCTGTGCCGGAGAGTCGTTCGGCTTGTCCGCAGCTTGGATGCCGCCTTCTGCCATCATGGTGTTTGCATCACCGATACGCAGCTTGGTTACGATCATAACCTTTTCGCCTGCGTTGTCTGCCTCGATGGCAGCAGATGCACCGGCACCGCCGCCGCCGATAATCAGAACATCGGTCTCATAGTCCGGGCAGGACAGATCCGGCAGATTGTCCTTCAGACGGCTGTCGGACTGGAGCATTTTTACCAGTTCCTTCGGAGCCTTTTCGCCCTTGTTCGGACCAACAGACAGCACGTCAAACTGATCTTCACGATAGTCCGGGTGATTTTCCTTCAGGACCTGATCCTTTTCCTCTGCGGTCATTCTTCTCGGTTCCATTGCTGCATTTTCTGCACGCTTTGCTTCAACCTTCTTTATGGATTCCAGCATTTCTTCCGTATACATGATACCGCACCTCCCTTACTTCTCAATCTCACGATTGTTATACTTTTCACGAATCTCAGCATCGCTCAGTGCCATATTTGCACGGATTGCCTCTTCGCACTTGCCCTCTTCGATCTCCTTGACACGATCTGCCAGATGCTGACATTTCGGTTCAATGTACTTACCGTTCAGACGGCGAGCCAGCATAGCAACCTGCGGATGAGAGATGCCAGCCGGACAGCGGGAAGAACATACGCCGCACATTACGCAGTCGAAAGACTCTTCTGCGCACTTTGCGTACTCTGCACGCTGTGCATATGCGATATACTGCATAACATTCAGACCCTGTGTACAAGCGTTTGTACAAGCGTTGCAGCCGATGCAGGAATAGATCTCCGGATAGTTCTTCATCATAACGGTCTCGTCCGGACGAACCTCGTTGATGTCGTAGATTTCCTTAATCAGCGGGAAGAACGGCAGCTGTGTGATGTACATACCCTCAACGACCTGTGTGGAGCAAGCCAGACAGGTATGGAGTTCTCTGTCACCCTTCACCCGATAGATCGTTGCACAAGCACCGCAGAAACCATTACGGCAGCCGCAGCCACGAACCAGCTTATAGCCAGCGTATTCCAAAGCCTTCATGATGGTCAGACTGGCAGGAACCTCGTACTTCTTGCCCATCACGAACACATTAACCATCTGTTCCATGTGAATTCTCCTTTACCATTAATATTCATTCGGCAGTTCGGACAGCTCATCAAAGCGGAATACCGGACCGTCCTTGCAGACATACTTATCACCGATATTGCAGCGGCCGCACTTACCGATACCGCACTTCATGCGCAGTTCCATTGTGGTATAAACCTGTTCTTCCTGGAAGCCCAGTTCTTTCAGACCGTCCAGAGTGAACTTAATCATGATCGGAGGTCCGCAGATCAGAACAGTACGGTTCAGATCCGGCTTCAGTTCCTTGACATAGTTCGGAATAAAGCCGACATGACCGTCCCAGCCTTCCTGTTCCCGGTCGATGGTCAGATCCACCTTGCAGTCCTGGCTCCATTCATCCAGGATCTCCTGATAGTCAACCAGATCGTCCTTGGAACGAGAACCGTAAATGATATGCAGAGAACCATAAGCGTCCGGATTCTCACGCTTTTTGTCACGGCAGTAGTTAATGACAGAACGCAGCGGCGCCAGACCGATACCGCCGGCGATAAACAGCAGATCCTTGCCTTTCAGACCATAGTTGCCGTTTTCCGGTGTCGGAACGGTTTCTACCGGGAAGTTCTTTCCCAGCGGACCTCTGACTGTCACTTCCTGACCAACCTCCATCATATGGAGCCAGCTGGTCAGACAGCCGCACTTTTTAATGGAAAATTCCATGAATTCCTTGTTTGTCGGAGAAGATGTGATAGAGAACATACCTTCGCCGATGCCCGGAATGGAGACCATCGCACACTGACCGGGCATATGCTCGAACAGCTTGTTTCCATCCAGACCAACCACACGGAATGTCTTTACATCAGGGGTATCCTGACGGATGTCAGTTACGACGCCGACTTTTGGAATCAATGCTTCTTGTCTCATGCGTTACCCTCCCCTAAAGTCTTCATGACCTTGACAATGTTCATGGAAATCGGGCAGCTCTTCATGCAGCGGCCGCAGCCAACACAGCCGAATACGCCTTCATTGTTTGCCGGATAGTAAACCAGCTTGTGCATGAACCGCTGACGGAAACGCTCGACCTGTGTCGGACGAGGCTGACCGCCGGCTGTCTTGGTAAAGTCGGAGTACATACAGCTGTCCCAGCAGCGGAACCGCTGAACGCCGTGACCTGTGTCATAGTCACGGATATCATAGCACTGGCAGGTCGGGCAAACGAAGGTACAGGTTCCGCAGCCCAGGCAAGCCTCAGAAAGTCCTGCCCACTTATCGGAGTTGAACAGTTCCATCAGCTTGTCTCCGCCGAAGGAATCTGTAGACAGATTTTTCAGCGGCAGCTTTTCCAGAATTGCCTTTGTCTTTGCCTTGGATTCTTCCGCAGCATCGTCTGCGGCATCTTCCAGCATAGGCAGGGATGCCAGCAGCGCCTCACCCTTTTCGGTGTTCGCCTGCATCAGAACAGCATCGTCTGTCATCCAGCAGCTGACATCGCCGGCAGGCTCTGCCGCATCAATGCCGAATACAGAACAGAAACAGGTTTCGCTGGGCTTGGTGCAGGACATTGTCATAACTACGCCATGCTCCCGGCGGTTCTGATAGAAGGTATCTACCGGCTCAGACAGATATACGCTGTCCAGGATCTTAAAGCTTGCCGCATCGCAGGCACGAACGCCGAAAATCACGAAATCTTCGCACTCGGTCCGGATGTCATCCACTTCGATCTTCTTGCCGTTTACCTTAAAGTTGACCATATTTTCTACCTGCGGGAAGAAAAAGTCCTTTGCGCTGCGAACTGTATTGACAGCCTCAGACGCATACTTTGTCTTCGGTGTCCATACGGTGTACTTTGCACTGCGCTTTTCATCGGTGCTGTCAGCAACCGGCAGATAGAGTTTCTTTGCTTCTGCGATGGCAGCGAACAAAGCGTCCAGATTTTCTCGAGATACTTTTTTCATTATTTGCTGCCTCCTTTATAAACCACATTCGGCTCGCAGTCTTCCTTGGTGAAGTTCACCAGCGGCGCACGGCTGCCTGCCTCTGCACCTGCCTGATATTCACCGTAATAGGTGTCGATATCCTTGATGAACTTCCGGTTCAGCAGATGGAGCGGAATGTGCTGCGGACATACTCTGGAGCATTCTCCGCAGTCCGTACAGCGGCCTGCAACGTGGAATGCACGGATGATGTGGAACATATTCTCTTCGAAGGAGTCTGCTGCTGCCTTCTGAGAAACGCCGGATGCCGGGTTATCAAAAACGCACTGCTCACAGCTGCACGCCGGGCAGATATTGCGGCAGGCATTACAGCGGATGCAGCGGGACAGCTCTCCACGCCAGAACGCATAGCGCTCGTCCGGAGTCATCGCCTCCAGCTTTTCTACCATATCGAAACGACCGGATTCCGGATTTTCTTCTCCGTTTTCGCCCAGCATTTCGTCATAAACAACAACCTTATGGCTCTTGCAGACTTCGCAGCGTTCCAGCAGGCAGTCCTTCTTGGCTACGCTGACTTCGCCGTACATGGTGTCAACCTTTACGGTGTCGCCGTCGGTAGTGATGCCCAGGATGCCTTCTGCGCCGGCGTCACGTACCTTTTCTGCATCCAGCTTGCCGTCACACGGGATACCGATGATGTAAACGTTTTCACGCTTGATGCGGTGTTCCGTCAGCAGCTGGTTAAAGCTGTAGGAATCACAGGGTTTCAGGAAAACCAGTGTCTTGCCGTCCAGCTTAGACAGCTTGATCAGATACTTGGACAGGTTGCTGCCACAGAAATCGTGATATACAAAATCTTTTTCCAAAGCTTCCGCAGAATCGAACACAGCCGGTGTGGGATCATAGACAAACTCACCGTTTTTCCAGCCCAGCACACGAACAACTGTACCGTCTGCCAACAGCTCGGAGGCTCTTTTCATCATTTCGCTTTGCATCTCAGATCCTCCAGTCTCTTGTTCTCGCCCAGTGCAGTTACTGTCTCTACGAACTCATTCATAGTTGCAGCGAACTTTGCACCTTCTGCGGCGGATACCCATTCTACACGGGTACGCTCTTTCTCGATGCCCAGATAATCCAGCATGGAGAACAGCAGTGTCATTCTGCGGCGGGCATAGTAGTTACCAGTGGTATAGTGGCAGTCACCCGGGTGACATCCGCAGAGGATTACGCCGTCTGCACCACGCTGGAACGCACGCAGAATAAAGAGTGGATTGACACGGCAGGAGCAAGGTACACGGATGATCTTGACATCTGCCGGATAATTCGAGCGGTTTGTACCCGCAAGGTCTGCACCTGCATAAGAACACCAGTTACAGCAGAATGCGACGATTTTCGGTTTGAATTCCTGATTTACTTGCATATTGCATCTACCTCCGCCATAATCTGACCGGTTGCGAATCCCTTCAGATCCATTGCGCCGGACGGGCAGGCAACGGTACAAGCACCGCAGCCCTGGCATACTGCCTCATTGACAATTGCCACACGACGGATCATCGAGCCATCCTGCCGACGGCTGAAGTCCTTCTCCTCATACGTAATTGCGCCGTACGGGCAGACATTTGCACAAGACGAGCAGCCATTGCACTTCATGGGATCCGAGTGAGATACGCACGGGTTGCAGGACAGTTTGTCCTTTGCCAGCAGACCGATGACCTTCGACGCAGCAGCGCCTGCCTGTGCAACGGTTTCCGGAATATCCTTCGGACCCTGGCAGACACCGGAGAGGAATACACCGGCAGTCGGAGACTCGACCGGACGCAGCTTTGCGTGTGCCTCAGTGAAGAAGTCGTTGGTATCCATGCTGGCTGTCAGCATAGTTGCCAGCGGACGAGCGCTCTTGTCTGCTTCGATTGCAGCAGCCAGAACGACCATGTCAGCCTTGATGTGCAGCTGTTCGTTGGAAATCAGATCAGATGCCTGAACATCCAGTGTGCCGTCAGCCTGCGGTGCAACCTTGCCGACCATACCCTTAATATAGTGTACGCCATACTGCTCTACTGCACGGCGATAGAACTCATCATAGTTCTTGCCCGGGGTACGAACGTCGATGTAGAATACATAAACGTCAGTATCCGGATATTTTTCACGGCACAGCATAGCGTGCTTTGCGGTATACATACAGCAGATCTTGGAGCAGTATTCCTTACCGCAGCCATGCTGAGAACCGGATTCACGGCTGCCGACGCACTGTACAAATACCAGTGTCTTCGGCTGCTTGCCGTCGGACAGACGCTGCAGGTGACCATCGGTCGGACCGTCTGCCTTGAGGATTCTCTCGAATTCCAGAGAAGTCACAACATCCTTGCTCTGAGAATATGCAAATTCATCATAGCCGTCGATGTTGATCGGATTATAACCAGTAGCCGCAACGATTGCGCCGTACTTTTCTTCCACGAAGGTTTCCTTCTGCTCATAGTCGATCGCACCGGCAGAACATACCTTGGAACACAGACCGCACTTGCCCTTGGTGAGCTTGATGCAGCGTGTGGAGTCCAGAACAGCTACGTTCGGGATCGCCTGCGCAAACGGGATGTAAGCAGCGTGACGGTTGCTCAGTCCCAGGTTATAAGCATCCGGAACATTCTTTACCGGACACTTTTCGGTACAAGCGCCGCATCCGGTACATTTATCTTCATCGACAAAACGAGCCTTGCGGCGGATCTTGACGCTGAAATTGCCCACGAATCCGGTCACAGCCTCTACTTCACTGTAGGAGTAGATAGTGATCTTGTCATTCTGTGCGCATTCTACCATCTTCGGGGTCAGAATACAGGAAGAGCAGTCCAGTGTCGGGAATGTCTTATCGATCTGTGTCATCTTACCGCCGATGGTGGGTTCTTTTTCTACGATATCGACCGGATAGCCAGCCTCTGCGATATCCAGAGCGGTCTGGATACCTGCGATACCGCCGCCGATAACCAAAGCACGCTTGGTTACCGGGCTTTCGCCGGCGATCAGCGGTGTATTCAGCAAAACCTTTGCAATGGCTGCACGTCCGAGGACGATTGCCTTTGCTGTAGCCTCCTGGATGTCCTTATGGATCCATGAACACTGCTCACGGATGTTTGCGACTTCCAGCATATAGGGGTTCAAGCCGGCTGCCGAAACTGTCTTACGGAATGTCGCCTCGTGCATACGAGGAGAACATGAACATACGACAACGCCCTCCAGCTGATACTCCTTGATCGCATCTTTAATTATGTTTTGACCTGCCTCTGAGCACATATAGGGATAGTCAGTCGCAAAAACGACTGCCGGCTCTTTTCCAAGAGTCTCAGCAACGGTTTTTACATCGACGGTCGCCGCAATGTTCGTACCGCAGTGGCATACAAAAACACCTATTCTCCGCATTTTTATGCCTCCTTATTTGCTGTATTTCCGGAATGCGCTGACGATTGCCTGCTGCGGCAAATCATCATCCAGCATTTCGGGAATCTGCTCCGATTTCAGGTGATTCTGTCCCTGCTGACGGATAACCGCCAGTCTGACTGCTTCCACCAGTTTTGCCGGTTCTACGTCACGAGGACAGCGTTCTACGCAGGCAAAGCAGGAGAGACACGTATAAATGGACTTGGATGCCATCAGCTTTTCGATGTCGCCCTTTTCCACCATGTATACGAACTGGTGCGGATGATATTCCATTGCATCATAGGACGGACAAGTACCGCTGCACTTTCCGCAGCGCATACATTTCAGCGGATTGACACCGCTGGTCGTCAGAACGAGTTCTTTCAAATCTGCCATTTCCGTTCCTCCTTATTTCAGACCGAGCGCTTCTGCGAGCAGCTCAGTAAAGTATACGACCGGCACATCAGAAACGCCGGAGTTCTTCTGGAGGTTATACAGACAAAGCGGACAGGCGGTGATGACCATTTCCGCACCGTTTTCCTTGGCGCTGGTCATAACCTTGTTGCTTCTGGACTGTGCCACGGACTTTTCATCCAGTGTCAGATATCCGCCGCAGCACTCATTGCGCATCGGATACAGCACCGGAGTCGCACCGATCGCACGGATAAAGTCTTCCAGGATCTTCGGATTTTCCGGATTATCCATCTGCATGGTCTTTCCCGGACGCAGCAGAAGGCATCCGTAATAAGCGGCGATCTTCTTGCCCTTCAGCGGGTTGACCACTTTCTTTTTCAGTTCATCGAAACCGACCTTGTCCCGCAGCACTTCCAGATAATGCAGCACTTCGGTCTCGCCCTGATACGGCTCAGCCAGCTTCAGATAATTGTTTGCTTTCAGAACGATGTTGTCATCAGTCTGCATATCATGATTGACCTGCTTGATGACGTTATGACAGGCAGAGCAGAGGGTGACCAGCGGCTGGCCCAGTTCCTTTGCTTTTGCCAGCGCACGAATGGATGAGAGCTTGGTTGCGATCTCATTCTTCGCCATTGGATACACACCGCCGCAGCACTGCCAATCCGGAAGTTCTTCCAGTGTAAAGCCCAGTGCTTCAGCAGAGATCCGGGCATAGTGATCGAGGTCTTTCGCCTTGGTCTTTAAGGTACAGCCCGGAAAATAACTGTATGTCATAGCAAAACTACCTTTCCTTCCTGTTTTTTTGCGCCGAGGCGCAGGTGGTTCAGACCATCTGTTCCGGATGGAACACTTCGTCGAACCGTTCAGCTGTCAGGAATCCCAGCTCAACGCAGGCTTCCTTCAGCGAAATGTTGTCACGGAATGCCTTTTTCGCAGTCTTTGCGGCATTCTCATAACCGATATAGGGGTTCAGCGCTGTTACCAGCATCAGAGAATTGTGCAGGTTGTGGTGCATCTTTTCACGGTTAGCGCAGATGCCGACTGCACAGTTCTTGTTAAAGGAGATGATGGACTCAGCCAGGAGACGAGCAGACTGCAGGAAATTGTAAGCGCAGACCGGCATAAATACGTTCAACTCAAAGTTGCCCTGAGAAGCTGCCATACCAACTGCCACGTCGTTGCCCATTACCTGAACAGCCACCATGGTTGCCTGTTCGCACTGTGTCGGATTGACCTTGCCCGGCATGATGGACGAACCCGGTTCGTTCTCCGGAATGGTGATCTCACCCAGACCGTCTCTCGGACCGCTTGCCAGCCAGCGCACGTCATTTGCGATCTTCATCATATCTGCTGCCAGTGCCTTCAGAGCGCCGTGTGCAAATACGATCTCGTCCTTGCTGGTCAGAGCATGGAACTTGTTGGATGCGGTGACGAATTCCTTGCCGGTCAGTTCAGAAACTGCCTTTGCAACTTCTACGTCAAATCCCTCCGGTGCATTCAGACCGGTACCAACAGCAGTACCGCCCAGCGCCAGTGTCTTCAGGTACGGCAGCGCAGAAACGAGCATCTCGCGATCACGCTCGAGGGATGTGCGCCATCCGCTGATTTCCTGAGAGAACTTGATCGGGGTCGCATCCTGCAGATGGGTTCTGCCGCTCTTTACGATGCCCTCATGCTCTTCTTCCAGACGGCGGAAGGTTGCCACCAATTCGTCAATTGCCGGCAGTACCTTATCCTCTACAGCCAGAACAGCAGAGATGTGCATTGCAGTGGGGAATGTGTCGTTGGAAGACTGGCTCATGTTAACATCATCATTCGGATGCAGGATCTTCTTGCCAGCGACTTCGTTGCCACGATTCGCAATAACTTCATTGGCATTCATGTTGGACTGCGTGCCGCTTCCTGTCTGCCATACGACCAGCGGGAAGTGTTCATTCAGACTGCCGGAGATCACCTCGTCACAGGCAGTGGAAATTGCAGAAAGCTTTTCCTCTGTCATGCGCTCCGGACGGAGCTTGTGGTTCGCCATTGCAGCAGCCTTTTTCAGGATACCGAAAGCGTGTGTGATCTCACGGGGCATGGTTTCGATGCCTACACCGATCAGAAAGTTCTCGTGGCTGCGCTCTGTCTGAGCTGCCCAATACTTGTCGGCAGGTACCTTTACCTCGCCCATCGAATCGTGTTCAATGCGATACTCCATGTTCATCTCTCCTATTTTGAAAATTCGGACTACGCCGTGCAGACGGCACAGCATCGTCTCTGGTTTTGATATCGCCTGTGACAACGCACAGGCATTCCTTCGGGTCTGTATCACACAGACCCCGTTGTGTCCGGCAAAAAGGCTGCACTGCCATTGGCTGCAGTCTGCCAGTCCGGGCTGCTTGTCCGCAGTCTCACCTGCGAAACCACAGCACAGCACAATACACCTGTACCATGCAGCACAGGTGTGAAGCGCAGACAGCACAGCTTTTTCGCCGTCAAACCGTCCTGTCCGAACGCAATCATGATCGGGATAATCCGCAAAAACAAACGCTTTTTCCAGGGATATCCCGGTGGAACAACCTGCGGCTGTCCACGACAGAAAAATCAGTGTTTTCCGTGAAAATACCGTCGTATCCGCACGAAAAAACAGCATGAAATGCTATCTACTATATTATAGCATATTCCGCCCGATTTTTCAAGAGACAATCGCAAATTTTGTATGAACAAGCGGCACTTGCACGAAGAGTGTCGATTCCCGGTCAAGCCAAAATCTGCCGCCGCTCAGCTATTACACACCATTTTGCATTATACCATTTTCCTGTGAAAAAATCAACAACTTGGAATACGACTCATGATTAACAAAGTTTTTGCTCAGATCACGGCGTATTTCGCTGCAATTCCTTTCGGATTCTCATGTTTCGGCAAATGCAAACCGATATTTTTTCAGTTAGTCTTGACTAATCTTTGAATTGAAAAAAACATCGTATTTTTGAGGCGATACCACACAAGGCTTACAGCCGGACTTTGTGCAGGATTGCCCTAGGCGTTTTTTTCGCAGCCGACCCTTGCCTTTTGAAAAAAAACGTGGTATAATGCAGTTGTTCCGAAAAACAGAACACGGAGGTAAACCCCAATGGAATCTTTTCATCACCGGCTGCATCAGGCAATGCAGCAGAAACATATCACGCAGTCCGATCTCTGCGCCAAAACCGGAATTTCCCGTTCGACCATGAGCCAGTACTGCTCCGGGGCATTTCGTCCCAAGGACAGCAAGCTGCACGCCATTGCAAAGGCACTGGGCGTCAAGGAGGCATGGCTCCTTGGCTATGAGAGCGAAGAAGAACCATCGTTTTCCCTGGAGGACTATCCGAATCTCCGACCCATCCGACTGAAACGGTTTCCGCTTCTGGGCGAGATTGCCTGCGGCGAACCGATCTTCGCCCAGGAGGATCGGGAGACTTTTCTCATCGCCGACGCAGAGATCGCCGCAGATTTCTGTCTGCTCGCCCGTGGAGACAGCATGATCGGCGCACGGATCTACGACGGAGATGCCGTCTTTATCCGCAGCCAGCCCATGGTGGAAAACGGCGAGATCGCCGCTGTCATCATTGACGATGAGGCAACGCTGAAACGGGTCTACTATGACAAGACCAATGCCATCCTGCAGCTGGTGCCGGAAAACCCGGCGTATTCTCCGCTGGTCTACGTGGGAGCGCAGCTGGACAGCATCCGCATCCTGGGAAAAGCCGTCGGGTTTATGAGCCTTTTTTGAGTATCTGTTCCCCGTTCTTATGGGAAATCGAAAAGCCGTTCGTACAGATGTACGGACGGCTTTTTTCTTGTGTGTTGGCATACCTCAGAGCAGCGGGCTGATGGTGCGCAGAATCGCCTGCCAGAGCAAGCTGTGGCGGCGGCGCTTGCAGTCCTGCAAGGTCACACGGCGGCTCTTCTCGATGGTCACCATGCAGTCGATCTTCAGCTTTTGCAGAGCGCTGCACCCGGTCAGCAGCACCGCATCTTCCATGTGCAGATACAGACTGCGGTAATCCATGTTGATCGTTCCCACAACGCCGATCTCATCGTCCACCAGGTAACTCTTTGCGTGAATGAATCCCGGCGTATACTCATAGATGCGGACACCGGCACGGATCAGCGGCTCATAATACGAACGCGTCAGCGAATAGACCATGCGCTTGTCCGGGATTCCCGGCGTCACCAGCCGCACATCTATGCCACGCTGTGCCGCCATGCAGAGTGCGTGCTGCATCTCGTCATCAATTGCCAGATACGGCGTGAAAATATACACGTAATTCTTCGCCTGGTTCAGCAGTTCCAGGTACACATCCTGCGCCAGGGTCTCGCTCTCAAACGGCGAATTGCAGTACGGCAGCACATAGCCGTCTGTGGGGAACGGCTCCGGATGGTAGCGGTGCGGCAGGTATTTTTTGCAGTTGTCATTGGTGTTGTTGAACGCATTCCACAGTTCCAGACACATCAGCGTAAAGCTGTACGCCGCCTCGCCGTAGATCCGCAGACCGGTATCCTTCCAGTGTCCGAACCGTTTCTTTTGGTTGATATATTCGTCCGCCAGGTTGAATCCACCCGTATAGGCAATATAGCCGTCGATCACCGTGATCTTCCGGTGATTCCGGTTGTTCATCACCGCAGAAAGCGCTGGTCGGAACGGATTAAACGCCATGACGTGGATGCCGGCATCCGAAAGCTCCTTGCGGAACTGTTTCGGCAGGCATCCCACGCTGCCCAGGTCGTCATAGACAAAGCGCACTTCCACTCCTGCGGCTGCCTTTTCTTTCAGCACCGCCTTGATGGAATCCCACATCACCCCGTCTGCCACAATGAAATATTCCATGAAAATGTAATGTTTTGCCCTTTTCAGATCTTCCAGCAGATGCGGATACGCCTCATCTGCAAGCGCATAGTAGTCCACCTTGGAATTCTGATAGATGGGAAATCCACAGCTTTCCAGGTAAAAGCTGGTCTCAGCCATTCGCTGCGGCAGTGCAGCCGCCGAGCATCCCACCTCCGGACGCAGACCAATGACCCGTCTGCCGTGGTGCAGCTGGCGGCGCATTTTCCGGGACGGTCGCTTGTCGCCGAACAGCAGATACATCAGACCGCCCAGCACCGGAAACGTGCCAATAAACAGCAGCCACAGGATCTTATACGAAGGATTCCCCGACTTGTTGATGATATAAAGCTCGATCAGCAGGCTCAGCGCCACAAATCCGGCATTGATCCAGGTGGCATACTGCGTCAGCCGCAGAAACAGGATCAAAAACCACGCCAGCTGAATCAGAATCAACAGTCCGATAATCACAAGCCGGCTGGTTAGAATACTGAGCAGTTTTTTCAGTTTTCGGCGCATCACATCACACATCCTCTCTTTTTCTGTCCGATTCTTATTGCGTACATTTAGGATTTTCCCAAATCCCCATTCGAATTTATGGGAATATCTTTTAGTATAGCAGATTTTTGCGAAAAAAGCAAGTTTTCAAAGAAAGGCAGCACGGAAATCAATTTTCATGATAGCCTCCCCTGAAAGGGGAGGGGGATCGCCGTTAGGCGGTGGAGAGGTTCTTTCGTAAAATCTTTTTATGACGTTTTCGGTATAAGTGGAAACCCCTCAGTCAGTGCTACGCACTGCCAGCTCCCCTTTCAGGGGAGCCTCTCTTGTCAAACCTCACAATTTTGTACGATTTTAATCATTTTTTTGAAAATCAATTTCTGTAGAAAGCGGATTTCTATTTTCCGAGGGACGCAAAAAAGCTGTGCGCATCTGTCATGCACAGCTTTTTCCACATAAATTCACAGCAGCCGGTTCAAAGCATCACGCCGCCCAGCGGACGGACAGACAGCTTGTGACAGCTGCCTTTTCCGAAGAGGTCATCCATGTATCGGCAGTATGCCTCCGCCTCTTCCGTCGGAACAAACGCCTGTATTGTTCCGGCAAAGCCGCCGCCGTGTACCCGGACAGCACCCTTGTCCCCCAGAAACTGCTGGCTGTACCAGATTCCCAGAGGGATCGCCTGCTCTTCCGGTTTCTGGCAGGAATACAGGTTTTGCAGCAGCTCCCAGGAAGAAGTCCCGGACGCTTTCACCAGGGCAAAGAAAGCGGAGAGGTCACCGTTTTCCAGTGCCTTTGCCTCTGCCGTGGCACGCTCGTTTTCCGCAAAGAAATGGGCTGCCCGGAGAATCGCCCGGTCAGAACAGCTTTTCCGCAGTTTCGGAATCGCCTGCCGGAAGTCGGCGGCGTCCACGTCACGCAGCACTTCCCTGCCGAAGTAAGCCGCAACCTGTTTCATCTCCGTCGGAACTGCCACATAGTCCGGCGTCAGGTCGGCATGGCTGCCCTTGGTGTCAGTAATGCAAAGGCAATAGCCTGCTTTCGCAAAATCAAAGGTGTGTTTCCGGATCACCGGTTTCCGGGTGTCGGCAAAGTCGATCCAGACAAAGCCGCCTACGGAGCTGACCATCTGATCCATGAGTCCGCTCTGCTTGCCGAAGTAGACATTCTCGGCAAACTGTCCGATCTTGGCAATCTCCACTGCCCCGGCTTTTCCGCCGTTGTCGTGCTGGTCGATGATCGTGCCGATCAGCACCTCAAACGCCGCCGAAGAGGAAAGACCGCTGCCGCTCAGCACATCTGAGGTGGAATAGGCATCCCAGCCACTAAGTTTTGCGCCCATTTCCGCAAATTTTGCGGCCATGCCACGAATCAGCGCCGTTGAAGTCCCAACCTCGGCATCCTTTTTCGACAGGTCAGACAGACGCACCCGAATCTCCGCATAACCGGTGGATTTCAGCCGGATGATCTTTTCGCTGTGGAATCCCACTACGGCGATCACATCCAGATTGACTGCCGCCGCAAGGACACAGCCGTGCTGGTGATCTGTGTGGTTGCCGCCCACCTCGGTGCGTCCCGGCGCCGAGAAAATGCTGACCTGTTTCCGTTCGGGATACAGCTTTGCAAATTCCTCCAGTGCCTCTGTATAGCGTTTTTTCTGGTGCGCCATCACTGCGGCATCGCTGCCGTACAGCTGTTTCAGTTTTTCATCCAGTTTTCCGGCATTCAACGCCCGTTTCCATTCTGCAACTGTCATCATTTTTACATCCCCTTATTTTTTCAAACTTCCGAAAAGTGCATGGTCACCGGTGTGTAATCGCCCCACGCCTTCGGCAGCAGCACACCGCCTGCCATCAGCGCTGCGCCGGTATAGACCTGCTCTGTTCCGTCCAGACGATAGCGCTTTTCAGCATCCAGTCCACGCAGCTGAACGGTGCGGCGCAGAACATTTGCCTCTGCATGGAACAGCATTCCCTGCACCAGCACTTCGCTGCCGTCCTGTGCTGCAAATTCCCACAGTGCCGCATCCTCTGCCATCGGATTTGTCAGCCGATAGTACTTTCCGTTGTGGATCAGCGGACCGTAGGTCTTGAACTGCCGGATCTGCTCTGCCACTTCCTGTTTTTCTCCGTCGGAAAGCAAATTCAGATCCAGCTCATAGCCAAAGCTGCCTGCCATTGCCACAGTGCCACGAGTCTCAAACGGCGTGATTCTGCCGGTCTGGTGATTCGGCACAGTAGACACATGAGATCCCACCGCAGAAACCGGATAGAAAAAGGATGTGCCGTACTGGATCTTGGTGCGCTCATAGGCATCCGTATCGTCACTGCACCAGATCTGCGGACAATAGTACAGCATTCCGGCATCGAACCGTCCGCCGCCGCCGCTGCATCCCTCAAAGAGAACATCCGGGAAAGCGGCAGTCAGCCGTTCCAGCAGTGCGTACAGCCCCAGCACATAGCGATGCGGCATTTCACCCTGGCGGTCTGCCGGGAGCGTCCGGGTGTACCAGTCGCTGATGCTGCGGTTCATATCCCACTTGACATAGGAAATATCAGCGCTGTGCAGCACGTCGCTCATCACCCGGAACAGATATTCCTGCACCTCCGGATTCGCCATATCCAGCACCAGCTGATACCGGCTGCGCATGGGCGCTCTGTCCGGGATGCGGATTGCCCAGTCCGGATGCTTGCGATAGAGGTCGCTGTCCTCCGAGATCATCTCCGGCTCGAACCAGATGCCGAACCGCATTCCCATCCCCTTGATCTTTTCCACCAGATCATGCAGACCGCCGGAAAGCTTGGTCTCATTGACAAACCAGTCTCCCAGTCCGGAACAGTCGTCGTCCCGCTTGCCGAACCAGCCGTCATCCAGCACCAGCATATCTACGCCAAGACGTGCCGCCTCTTCTGCAATGTGCAGGATCTTTTCGGTGTCAAAGCCAAAATAGGTCGCCTCCCAGTTGTTTATCAGCACCGGACGCTCTGCCAGCTGATACTTTCCACGGCAGATATGTTCCCGGATTGCCTGGTGGAAGTGGTGGGACAGGGTCTCCAGTCCGGTGTCACTGTAGGACAGCATGACTTCCGGCGTGGAGAATGTCTCTCCGGCTTTCAGTTCCCAGCGGAACAGATCGGGGTGAATGCCCATTACCATACGCACCTGTCCCAGCTGGTCGCACTCCAGCCTGGTCTGGTGGCTGCCGCTGTAAACCAGTGCAGCGCCGATGCACGCTCCGGCTGTTTCCGTGCAGTCCGGCGTGCAGAGCAACACCGTGGGATTCTGGTGGTGGCTGGATGTGCCACGGGTGCTGCCGATCTCCTGGATGCCGTGGAACAGCAGGCGGCGCTCCATCTGGCGTTCCATGGCGTGTCTGCCGTGAAAATGCACCCACTCCCAGCTGCCCCGGCTGATGTCCAGGCAAAGGCTTGCCGCCTTTGTCAGCGTCACCGGTGTCTCACCCAGGTTGCGGATCCTGGCGCAGCGTGTCACCAGATCCAGCGCCGGCAGGACTGCATACAGCAGGGTCACTTCAACTGCCGATGCGGTGTCCCGGAGAACCACTTCCAGCGTCTCTGCCTCGTCCTCTGCGGCATACACTGCCGGCAGCCCTTCGATGCCATACTTTCCCGGCTTTACCGTGTGGCTGTAATAGCGCAGATCCAGGGCGCTGCTGCCGTCTGCATGGACCGCAGCCACCGCCGGCATACGGAAATCGCCTACGCCTGCTCCGGCATATTCCAGCGGCAGCGTATCCAGCGAATAGGTGCGGTCGTTTCCTGCCGCATAGATGTTTCCGGAAAATCCCACATCGGGGTAATCCTGTAAATAGGACATATCGCAGCCGGTCTTTGCGCCGTACCAGAGATGCCGCAGCACGCCGTAGGCATCTGCCTGCATCTGGTACATGGTGTGGTCTGTCTCCAGGGTAAAGATCTTCTTTTCTGCATCAATTTGAATTGCCATAGTCAACACTCCTAAAATACAGAAAACCGCATGACATTTCAGCAGCATTCTTCGAATCGTTTCATATCATACGGTCTTTCTGTCTATTCTCATATTTTTGAAAGGGAAAGGTTTTTATCTGTAGGCAACACCGCACAGAGTTTGTGCGTAAGATGCTCAGTCGGATTTCTCGGCAGATTGCACAGAAATTTCGCAGGCATACTGTCGGTCGCAATCAATCCTAGTGCGACACTCCTTTGTTCTCGGGCAGAATCCTGCCTCGAACGCAGTCGTATGTCAAGAAATTTCTGTGCGGTATGACGGAAAATCAGCAAGCAGATTGCGTGCAAAGCCGTCAGGCGGGCTTTGTGCGGTGTTGCCTGTAATATCGGTACCGGCTTAGCCTTTGACTGCGCCGTTTGCAATGCCGCCGATGATCTGTTTCTGACAGAAGATATAGAAGATCAGAATCGGGATCAGTGCCAGCAGATAGGAGGCAAATGCCAGGTTGTAGTTGGTGCCGAACTGTGTCTGGAAGTTCAGCTGTGCCAGCGGCAGGGTGGTATCTTCGCTGCTGGACATGATAACCAGCGGTGTCATAACGTCGTTCCAGGTACCCAGAGCCGTCAGAACTGCTACGGTTGCGTGCATGGGCTTCATCATGGGGAAAATGATGGTCCAGTAGGTCTTCCAGGTAGAGGCACCGTCGATGTTTGCTGCCTCTTCCATTGCCAGCGGCACGTTTTTCAGATAGCCGCTGTACAGCATGACGTTCATGGGCATATAGAATACCAGATACAGGATGATGACGCCGAGACGGTTGTCCAGACCCATCATCGCAGTCTGCTTTACCAGCGGCATCATCAGAATTGCAAAGGGAACGAACATACCGCTGACGATGTAGAAATACACCAGCTTATAGCCCTTTTTCCGGTTCATGTTTCTGCCGATGGCATAGCCTGCCATGGAGTGCAGCAGCACAGCCAGAACGATAGTCACAGCGGTAATTAGAAAGCTGTTGCCCAGGGAGTGCCAGAAGTTTGTGACACGCATTGCCTCAGAGAAGTTGCTGAGACTCCAGGAACTGGGGAACGAAAGCGCTCCGGCAACATCGTTCGTCATTTCGGACGGATTCTTAAAGGCGATCATCACCGTCATATACAAGGGGAACAAAACGGTGATACAGCCCAGAAACAGCAGTACTGTCAGAAAGATATTCGTACCGCCGATTTTATGTGTCTTTCTCATAGCTGTTCCTCCTTTTTGCCGGTGATCTTCATCTGAATGATGGAGAATGCTACAATTACAATAAAGAATATGACTGCGTTCGCACTCTGGAATCCGAACTGACCGCCGTCCATACCGTTCTTATAGATCAGATACGAAATGGATTCGGTACTCTGCGCCGGACCGCCTTTGGTCAAGGACATGATCTGGTCGAATACCATCATCATGTTTTTGGTGCTGAGGATCAGGTTGATGGAAACGAAAGGCAGCAGCATGGGGAATGTCAGCTTCCAGAACTTCTGCCACGGGTTTGCGCCGTCGATCATGCCAGCCTCGTAGATGTCTGCCGGAACGGTCTGCAAACCGGAAATGTAAATGATAGTGTTCATTGCGACTGCCTGCCATACGCCGACGATCAGCACGCCGATCCAGGCATATTTTTCACTGGCAAGAATGCTGTTTTCCAGGAATCCGATGTGCATTGCCTTGCCCACAGCCGGGATAATATAAGTAAAGATAAAGCTGAAGATATAGCCGACGATCAGTCCGCCCAGAATGTTCGGGACGAAGTATACGCCACGCAGCAGGCTCTTGCAGCGAATCCTGCTGTTCAGTCCCATTGCCAGAAGAAGACTCAGCACGTTAATCAGAATCGTGCCGGCGATGGCATACTTAAAGGTGAACAGATAGGAATGCAGCACACGTTCGTCGGAAAACAGGTCGATATAGTTCCGCAGACCCACAAAGTCAAACGAACCATAGCCACGGTAGTTGGTAAAGCTGTACACTGCACCGGTAATCAGCGGCAGCGTATTAAACAGGAAAAACAGAATCACAATCGGAATGGTCATTGCCAGAAACGTCCGGTTGTTGCTGCTCAATGCTTTTTTCTGTCTCATGATGCCTTCTCCTCCTCATATTTTTGTACTTTTGCGATGAGGTCACGGTTATAGCGTTTCCATTCCTTATCAAAGCGCTTGAGGAATTTCACGGTGGAATCGCTGCTGTCGTCCATCAGATAGGTCTGTACCATGGCGTCCACGCTCATCTCGCTGGGATAGTGGTGATCATGGAAGTCGGACATTCTGCCCTCATCAATATAGGAACGCATTCCGTCCAGCATAGAAGGCAGCGTAAAGTCGCCCTCCTTGCACGGTACGGCGTTCTGGTCGTCCAGATAGATCTGGATGGTCTCATCGTCATACAGGAACTGCAGAACTTCATAAACGGCATCCTTGTGCTTGGTCTCCTTCATCACGCAGAACTGCAGGTCTACGCCGGAATTCAGCACGTTGTCTGCCTCGTCCTCGTTTGCCGGGAACACGAAAGAGTCAATGTTCATGTCCGGATTGACCGACTGGATCTGCGGCACTGCATAGCTGCCGATGGGATACATTGCAGATTCTCCACGGGCAAATGCGGTGCAGGCGTCGTTATAGCTGTACGCATACGGATTCGGTTCTGCATATTCCAGCAGAGCCTTGTCTTTTTCTGCGACCTCCTGGTACGCATCGCTGAAGGTGGTCTTTCCGGCGTTGACATCGCTGCACGTAGACGGCGAGGACAATCCGACTGCCAGCGCATTCCAGGGTGCCATACAGGTCCAGGTGTCCTTATATCCCAGGTACAGCGGATACACGTCCGATTCGCTCTGGATCTGCTCGCACAGCGCCGTGAATTCGCTCCAGGTCGTGGGAATCTCCCAGCCGTTTTCCTCGAACATATCCTTGTTGTACAGGATGCCGGCACAGTTTGCCACATACGGCAGACCGTAAACGCCGTCCTTCGGGATAAACTCCAGTTCGTCCACAATATCCATGTACGCCGGCTTGATGTCCTGCACGCCCTCAAAGTCCGAAACGTCCAGGAACATATCTGCATCCAGGAAGTTGGAATAGTTGATGTCGCCGCCGATGCCGATGATGTCCGGATAATCCTCACGGATAAAGCGTGTTTTCAGCACGGTCATTGCCTCGTTGGGCGATTCAATGGTGAGATGGATGTCGTCGTGCGTTGCGTTGAACCGTTCCTCCATCTCCTCGAAAGCGGCAACCGCCTCCGGCTTGTACTGTACCATTGTGACTTCCGTTTTACCGTCATTGTTCGATTTTCCTGCACAGCCCGGCAGCAAAAGAGTAGACAATATTGCTCCCGCCAGAACCAGACTGCCTGCTGCATTCTTTTTTCTCATGTCGATCTTCCTCCTTTGTGGTAAAACGCTGCGTTTTCGATAAATTTATTATAACATACCCAGATGCGTCCTGTAAATATCACAAATCAACTTGTTTTTTGCCATTTTGCCGCTTTTTCATTCATTTCGGAAAAAGATGTTGCATTTTGGTATATTTCGTGATATAATGAGTATCATATGAACAGCCACAAACAGAACTTGAACATCAGCAGACTTTTTGAGAGGATTAAGGTAAATTTATGCAAAACTGGATTTTCTCTATTTTCCCCAATGACAACTTTGTTGACCTCGGATTATTCCAGTTCGGGTGGGAAAAGTGCGCCCCGGCGCATTCCTTCGGACCGGCAGCCAGAAACCACTATCTGTTTCACTATGTGCTGTCCGGCACAGGGACACTGATGGCAGACGACAGCAAGGGCGTAACGCAGACCTATTCCATCAAAAGTATGCAGGGGTTTATGATCTTCCCCAACCAGATCACCACCTATGTGGCAGACCACGACCTGCCGTGGGAATACGTCTGGATCGAATTTGACGGACTGCGGGTCAAGTCTATCCTGGACACCATCGGGCTGTCACTGGACAAGCCCGTCTATCACGCACGGAACAAAAACCTCCGGAAAGATATGGCAAACGAAATGCTGTACATCGCACGCAACAAGGACGCCTCGCCGTTCCACCTCATCGGGCATCTGTATCTGTTCCTGGACTATCTGATGCGCTCCGCAGCAGATGAGCAGATGGAGAGCGGCGGAAAGCTCCGGGACTTCTATATCCACGAGGCACTGACGTATATCGAACACAACTTCCAGAACGATATCACCATTGAGGATATTGCCAGCGTCTGCGGACTGAACCGCACCTACTTCGGGAAGATCTTCAAGGAGGCACTGGGAAAAACGCCCCAGGAGTTCCTGGTGAATTACCGGATGCTCAAGGCGGCAGAGCTGCTGAAGCTGACCCACCTATCCATCGGAGACATTGGCATCACAGTGGGCTATGCCAATCAGATGCACTTTTCCAGGGCGTTCAAAAATTGCTACGGTGTTTCTCCCAGGGAGTGGCGCAATCAGAACCGCCTGCCGGGGATTTTAGAGGACGAACGGGGATGACTTTGAAGGACAAAACCGCCCGATTTCCAGAAAGCAACTGGAAACCGGGCGGTTTTTCCTATTCCTCCTATGCGGCAAAAGAGGTTTTATTTGCAGGCTGGGTCTTTTTTCGGAATGTCCGCAAAAGAATCGGAACAGAGATCACTGCTGTGATGCACTCCGCCAGCGGAAATGCCCACCAGACCTGTTCCGTACCGTGACTACCTGCCAAAAACAGCAGGCAAAACGGAATCGGCAGCACCAGCAGCCGCAGCAGTGCCAGAACCAGCGGCGAAAATACACAGCGAAAGCCCTGTAAGATTCCCTGGATCAGTACAGTGACGCCCATAAACACATAGCCGAGCGTACAGATCCGCATGGAACGCATACAGAGTTGATGGATCTCCGGGCTGTCTCCGCTCTGGAACAGTCCGGCAATGGGTGACGCAAAGATCTGAAACAGCAGCGTAACCAGCAGCATCAGTCCGGCGGCATACAACAAGCCGTAGCGAACGCACTGCCGCAGTCTTGCCCTTTCTCGTCTGCCGTAATGAAACGCCACCACAGTAATCAGGGTATTGCTCAGTCCGAACGCTGCAAACAGGGCGAACTGCTGTATCTTATAGTAGATGCCATAAGCTGCCTGCAGCGGTTCTGCCATATCCCCCTGCGTTCCAAATACAAGATTGACGAAAAGGACCATGACAGAAAGCAGCCCTTGCATGATCGCAGCCGGAATACCGATGGCATAAATTCCACGAATCAGTCCCCACTGCGGACGAATGTGTTTCCAGTCCCGACGAATCTCCTTATCCCAGCGGTAATGGAACAGCATTGCCATGCCCAAAGATGCCAGCTGCCCGACGACTGTTGCAGCTGCTGCGCCTGTCACGCCCATATCCAGCCCGAAAATAAAGATGGGGTCCAGGATGATGTTCAGCAATGCACCAGTGATCTGCGCAATGGTGGAAAGATTGGTTCTGCCGGTCCCCTGCAAAAAGCGCTCATAAACCGTATAGCCAATGCTGCCGAAAGAGCCGATACAGCAGATTCGCAGATACTGCTCCCCCATTTCCTGGCGGAGTGCATTCCCGTTCGCCTGCATTCCGATGAACGCTCTGGTTCCGAAAATGCCGAACAAAAGAAAAACCGCATAAATACAGACGGCAAGAAAAATACCGTTTCCGGCAATGCAGGATGCCTTTTCAAAATTGCGTTCTCCCAGCGTCTTGGACAGCAGGGCGTTGATTCCGATACCAGTTCCCACGCCTACTGCAACAATGAGCAGCTGGATGGAATAGGAATCCGTCAGCGCCAGAACCGCTGTTGCGCCGTTTTCCATGTGGCTGACAAAAATGGTATCCACAATATTGTATACCGCCTGTAATACCATAGAAAGCACCATCGGCATCCCCATGCTGAGGATCAGTGTCCGTATCGGCCAATCTGCCAGCTTATTCGGTTTTCCGGCTTGTACCGCCGTGTTGTTTTTCTGCATATGTTTCATACCTCCAAAAGTAAATCTGCGCAAAAAAAAGGCGTAAACCCAGTCAAATACTAACTGGATTTACGCCGTTTCGCTACACGTTATAAGATTATTATATCACAGTGCGCAAAAAAGTGCAAGTGATATTTTATGAAATTGTTTGGCTCTTACGCCTCATCGTCCAGAACCGGAATACGGGACAGGATCTCTACGCCTTCCTGTGCCAGCTCCTGCTTGAATGCCTCTGCGGTCTTCTGGGCGCAGCCGCTGATCATGCAGCCGTTTTCTCTGGTGTTCAGCAGTTCTACGCCGACTTCATTGGCAATCTTGGCAAATACGCCGCTGCCGCAGGGAGAAGTCCGATAGCAGCGTGCTGCAAAGAAGTCGTCGATCGGTGCAACAAAGTCTGCGCCCTCTTCTGCCGGCTCCCAGCTCTGAGATTCCACAGTATCATTCTGCTTTACCTCGTCGATCAGATCGCCCAGGACTGCGCTTGCGGTCGGCAGCTTTCCGGCACCACGACCATAGAACATGGTCTTGTCCACGCCGTCGCCCCATACCATAACTGCATTGAATACGCCGTTTACATGGGAAATCAGGCTCTCGTTCATCACTACCATAGGCATAACCGTAGGCAGGATCTTTCCGTTTTCCAGACGCTTGACTGCGCCGATCAGCTTGACTGCGCCGCCGAAATTCTGTGCCAGCTGTACATCTTCCAGGGTGATGTTGCGGATACCCTTGGTGTATACCTGATCCGGATAAACGTGCTTGCCGAATACCAGCGAGGACAGAATGCAGATCTTCCGGCAGGCATCGCCGCCGTCGATATCCGCAGAAGGATCACGCTCTGCATAACCCAGCTGCTGTGCCAATGCCAGCGCATCGTCAAAGCGCATTTTGTCGCAGATCATCTTTTCCAGAATGAAGTTGGTCGTACCGTTCAGAATGCCGGCTACTGCGGAAATATCATTGGCAGCCAGGCAGGTGTGCAGCGGACGGATGATCGGGATAGCGCCGCCGACGCTTGCCTCAAAGAAGAAGTTCACGTGATGCGCCTTTGCCACCTGGAGCAGGATGTCGCCTTTTTCTGCAACCAGCTGCTTGTTGGAAGTGGCAACGCTCTTGCCTGCCTCCAGACAGCGGCGTACAAAGTCGAATGCCGGGTTGACACCACCCATGCACTCTGCCACATAGCCGACCTCCGGGTCGTCCAGAATCACCTGGATATCGTGAACCACACGGTCACCGTAGGGATCGTCCGGGAATTCCCGCAGATCCAGAATGTAGCCCACTTCCAGCTCTGTGCCGGTGTTCTTTTCGATCTTCTTCTGGTTGCGGTAGAACAGTTCTACCACACCAGAACCAACTACGCCATAACCCAATACTGCAATCTTTTTCATTATAATACTTTCCTCCATATTCAGCAGCACCACACGCAGGATGCCGCATCATTCTCATTGCCTTTGGAAACACCGAATCAAGCCAGCTGTTGTCCTGGGTGTTTCTTAGAACCTGTCTTCACAAGAAATATATGTGGATTTTCGAGCATAATTTTGTT
>OFMN01000111.1_pt1 | contig 83484 bp, 69 predicted proteins | sample 1541791 | NCBI WGS metagenome assembly OFMN01 (sample SAMN04209248, study PRJEB22552) | human gut metagenome | biome: gut; material: feces | host: Homo sapiens | place: USA: Oklahoma
ACATTTTGAATATAAGGCAGCAGCTGCTTGCCCGCGTCCGTCAGGCGGATGCCCTGACTGTCGCGCTCGAGCAGCGTACAGCCGACTTCAGCCTCCAGTTTGTTGACCAGGTGCGTCATGGCGGACTGCGTGTAGCCAAGCTGGGCCGCCGCCTTGCTGAAGCTGCCGCATTCCACCGCCGTAAGCAGTGCCCGCAGTTTTCCGTCGTCCATATGCTGCCTCCTTTTTATCATTCTTTTTTCATAATACCACGAATTTGTTCAACTCAACCAATAAAATTTTCTGACCCATGTCATTTGCTTTTTTCATATCCCCATGAACAACTCTCGTTTCTCATTTATCAAAAAGAATGATACGCTATATTTGGAAATTGAAAGCTGTCGTCCGCGCCCGGACGGCAAAAGGAGAGAAAACATGAAAGAGACGAAAAATCGGGCGGCACGCGACATTATCGTTGTCGGTTTCGCACTGTTTTCCATGTTCTTCGGCGCCGGGAATGTGATCTTCCCGCCGTACCTGGGCATGGAGTCCGGCCCGCAGTGGCTGGCCGGATTCAGCGCGTATTTTATCGCGGACATCGGGCTTGCGCTCGCCGCCATGTTCGCGCTGCTGCGTGTCGGCAGCAGCGAGGCCGTGCTCCAGCGCGTCGGCCGTGTGCCGTCGGAGATCCTCATGTGCGCGATCATTCTGTGCGTCGGCCCCATGGTCGCCATCCCGCGCACGTCGGCCAGCACGTTTGAAATGGCCATCGCCCCGAACCTGCCCGGCGTGTCCGCCGTGGTGTTCTCGGTGCTGTTTTTCGCGCTCATCCTCGCACTGTGCATCCGCGAGTCCGCCGTCGTGGACATCGTGGGCAAGGTGCTCACGCCGCTGCTGCTCATCGGTCTTGCGGCCATCATCATCAAGGGCATCGTCACGCCGCTCGGCACGATTGCGCCCGAGGCGCAGATCGACAGCGCCGTCGTCACCGGTGTCAAGGCCGGCTACCAGACCATGGACGCGCTCGCCGCGCTGCCGTTCGGCATTCTCGTGCTGCAGAGCGTGGTCGACAAGGGCTATACTGAGTCCGGCAAGAAATTCCGCATCATGAGCGGGTCGTCCATCCTCGCGTGCGTGCTGCTGCTGGCGGTCTATATGGGCCTTGCCTATCTCGGCGCCACCGTTTCCGCGCAGTATACCAGCGAGATCGGCCGCGCACAGCTCGTCATGGCCATCGTTGAGGCCCTCATGGGCAAGACCGGCATGATCATCTTCGGCATCGTCGTCGGCCTCGCGTGCGTCACGACGGCCGTGGCGCTCACCAGTTCCGCCGCCGCGTATTTTGCCAAGCTCTGCCGCGGCAAGGTGCCGTACAAAGTGTTTGTCATCGTCATCTGCGTGTTCAGCGCCGTCGTGTCGAACCTCGGTCTCGACCGCATCGTGGCCATCGCCGCACCGGTGCTGGATGTCGTCTATCCGCCTACCCTCGTCCTCATTTTCATTTCGCTTGTCGTGCCGCGGCTACCCGACCGCATCAGCCGCGGCGCGGTCATCGGCGCGCTGCTCATGAGCGTGCTGTGCACGCTCGACGGCTATGGTGTGCCGCTCACGTTCCTGCACAAGCTGCCGCTGTTTGAGCTGGGCTTCGCGTGGGTGCTGCCGTCGGTGCTCTTCGGCGCCGTGGCTGCCGTGCTGCCGCACCGCAAGGAGAAAGCGGGCAAGGCTGAGCCCGCCTGCGCCGGCGCAAACGGCAAACAGGGATAACCGCTCCCTGTGCAAAACCCCCCCGGAACATCCGTTCCGGGGGATTTTTTCGCTTTGGACGGTGCGCCCGCGCTGTCCGTCAGCCCGCAGCTTCCAGCAGCTTTTTGCTGACGCGCGCCTGCACGTCGATGTAGTACGCGGTCTCTGCGTCGTTCATGTCCGCGCTTTCCCACTTATTGAATTTCTCGCACGCATCCGCATACTTGCTCATGTAGCGTGCGTAATCCGCCATCAGCGCGGGGTCGTTCGGATTCGCGTTGTATTTTTTCATGAACGCGACATATTCGTTCATAAAGGCCTCATAGCTGTCCATGGCTTCTTTGAAATCCTTGCGCATGCCGTTGACGAGCTTGCCATCGTTTTGCGCCGTTGCGGATGGCGTGGAGGAATCCGGCGACGGCTCGGAAGTCGTGCTGCCCGAGCTCGAGTCCGGCGCGTCTATACGAATGCTCATGATCTGGTTGCCCTCATAATCGATCGAGACTTGCCACCCCGCGTCGTTATTGGCACGATAATAGTTGTCGCCCTTATTGTAGTCGACCGTAAAGCCCTTATCCCGGCAGGCGCTGACATAGGCATTGTAATCGTCTCTGCTCGTGCCGCCGATGTAAACGAAGAAATTGTCATCATACTCAAAAGAGAATTTGCCGGTCAGGGATTTGGGTGCGGGCAGCTGTCGGCCGGCCTCGCTGTCCGGCCAGGTGATGGGGCCCATCTCCATCGGCTTTTCCAGCCGGATGGACAATCCATCCCTGTTTCCGTAATAGCTCAGCTCCAGCTTGTATCCCTCAGCGTTGTAAGCGCCGAACGACGAGGAATTGGACTCCGCATCCACCGTGAACCCAACCGTCTGACACGCCTGCACATAGTCCGCATACTGCTTGTCGGAGATCTTTTCGATATCGACCCACAGCTCATCGGCCGTGTTGGTATGGATCTGACCTTTCTTCGCAGGCGGCTGCGGGAGCTGCGCACCCAAGACCATATCGTCCCAATCTATTTTTTCCGACTTGCTGCCTCCGGAGATCCTGCCGGCGATCGCGATCACGACCACGGCGACGATCACGTAAAACCACCACTTCTTGTAAATCGGTTTCTTCGGTTTTTGAGATCTCGGGCGGTCTGTCGGGATCTCTGGCGACGGCTGCGGGCACGGCTCTGCCTTCGCGCCGCAGGCCGTGCAGAAATTGCCCTCAAATTCTGCACCGCAATGACTGCATTTCATGTTCCTGTTCTCCTTTCGGTTTATCTTTCTGTCCGCGCGGCATGGTGCCGCCGGCCTGTTCTTCCAAACAAACGTTGGAAAACGGGGCGTTTCTCTCTTCCCTGCGCCCGGCGAATTTGGCTGTTTCCGGTCAATTTCGGAAAATCGCGGAAACTTCCAAACCGATAATAACACATTTGTGTTCAAATGACAACATATGTATTCATAATCTGCAGAATTTCTCTCTACACTGAAAGCAAAAACAGTGAAGGGAGCATGGACGATGCTGGATGCAAAAGTGGTTGGCAGCGTGCTGCAGCGGCTGCGGGAGGAGCGCGGGCTGTCGCAGGAGATCGTGAGCGGTCTCGCCGGGATCGGCAGGACGCATTTGAGCGCCATTGAGCGCGGGGAACGCAAACCGACGCTGGAGACCTTTTACCGCATCGGCGAGGCGCTGCATATGCGGCCAAGCGCGGTGCTGGCGGAGATCGAGGCGGAGTTGGAAAGAAACACATGAGCCCGGCGGCAAACGCCGCATCCTCTGCGCAGCGAAACGCGCAGGCAGCAGGCATGAAAAAAACAGGAGAGCGGTCTGCTCTCCTGTTTTTTGATCTCTCTGTTTCCGCTGCGCCCGTACTTACCGTTCTTCTCGGAAATACGGCAGGCCGAGGCTTGCGGGGGGCTGATTTTCGCGCTTGGAGCGCACGCTCGTGATGATGAGCACGATGATCGTGACGACATAGGGGATCATCTTGTACAGTTCCTTGACGGCGAGGTTCGTGCCGCTCGGCAGGAAGATGTGCAGGATGTACAGGCCGCCGAAGAGGAATGACGCGAGCACGCCGATGTTCGGCTTCCAGACCGTGAAGATGACGAGCGCGATGGCGAGCCAGCCGCGGTCGCCGAAGGCGTCGTTGGACCAGACGCCGCAGGCGTAGTCCATGACGTAATACAATCCGCCGAGGCCGGCGATCACGCTGCCGACGCAGGTGGCGACATACTTATATTTCTTGACGTCGATGCCGGCGGCGTCGGCCGTCTGCGGATTTTCGCCGACGGAGCGCAGGTGCAGACCCACGCGCGTGTGCTTGAGCACGTAGGCCGCGATGAGCGCGATGGCCACGGCGAGGTAAGCGAGAAAGCCGTAGGACAGGAAGATCTGGCCGAACCAGCCGAGCTTATCGGCAAGCGGCAGCGACTTGGAAAAGTAGCTGTTCGTGGCCGAGAGCGCGATGGACGGCACCTCGCTGCCGGTGAGCTTGATGAGCGAGCCGCCCATGAAGTTGCCGAAGCCGACGCCGAACGTCGTCATGGCAAGGCCGGTGACGTTCTGGTTGGCGCGCAGCGTGACGGTGAGAAAGCAGTACAGCAGTCCCATGAGCAGCGAGCCGAGCAGGCACGACAGCAGCGGGATCATGATGGCGAGAAAGCCGTTCATCCCCGCGGCTCCGCCGGCCGCCTGTTCATACAGGAACGCACCGATGACGCCGCTGATGCCGCCGACATACATGATGCCCGCGATGCCGAGGTTCAGGTTGCCGGACTTTTCGGTGAGCGTTTCGCCGGTGCTGCCGAACAGCAGCGGGATACCCTGTACGATGGCGCGGGGGATAAAGGACACAAAATCAAACATGCTCCGCCGCCTCCTTCTTCGCCGGCTTGCGGAAGCTCAGCCGGTAGGTGATGAAAAACTCACAGCCGATGATGAAGAAAATGATGATGCCGCTGAGGATATCAGCGAACGACTGGTTGAGGCCGAACACGGTCGAGATCTCGCCCGCGCCGCGGTCGAGGAACACGAGCAGGAAGCTCGTGAAGATCATGCCGAGTGGGTTGAACTTGGCCAACCACGAGACCATGACGGCCGTGAAGCCCTGCCCGCCGGCGATGGTGGTCGTGATCGTGTGATCCGTGCCGGACACGAGCAGCACGCCCGCGATGCCGCACAGCGCGCCGGACAGCAGCATCGTGCGCACGATGACCTTGCCGACCTTGATGCCGACGTAGCGGGCGGTGCGCTCGCTCTCGCCGACGACGGAGATCTCATAGCCGTGCTTGCTGTAGTTGAGGTAGACATAGACGAGCACGGTCAGCACCGCGACGACGAGGATCGTCAGCAGGTACTTGTAGCCGCCGATCTGCGGCAGCCAGCCGGCCTCGGTGCTCTGGTTGATGATGCCGACCTTGCCCGAGCCCTTCGGCGACTCCCAGACGATGATGAAATAGGCCACGAGCTGCGTGGCAACGTAGTTCATCATGAGGGTGAAGAGCGTCTCGTTCGTGTTCCACTTGGCCTTGAAGATGGCGGGGATGACGGCCCAGACCGCGCCCGCAAGGATGCCGGCGATCACGATGAGCACGATGAGCAGGCCATTGGGCAGCTTGTCACCGAGGCAGATCATGCACGCCGCGGCGGCGAGGCCGCCGGCGAGCACCTGGCCCTCGGCGCCGATGTTCCAGAAGCGCATCTTGAACGCGGGCGTCACGGCCAGCGAAATGCACAGCAGGATGGCGAGGTTCTGCCCCAGGATCCAGATCTTGCGCGGCGAGCCGAACGCGCCGCTGAACATGGTGCCGAACACCTTGATGGGGTTGAGGTGGGTGCACAGCGTCGTGATGAGCGCGCACAGCAGCAGCGCCAGCACGATGGCGACCGCGCGGATGCCCCAGGCCTGATACCAGGGCAGCGTGTCGCGCTTGACGATGTGGAACAGCGGTTCCCGGACTTTGTTATGCATGGGCTTCGTTCCCTCCCAACTGCGTCATCATCATGCCGACGTCGCGCTTCGTGGCGCCGCGGCCGGGGACGATGCCGCTGACCTTGCCGCCGCAGAGCACGAGGATGCGGTCGGCCAGCTCGAGCAGCACGTCGAGATCCTCGCCGACGTAGATCACGGCGACGCCGCGCTCCTTCTGCCGGTTGATGAGGTCATAGATCGTGTAGGATGCGTTGATGTCCAGGCCGCGCACGGCATAGGCCGTGAGCAGCACGGTGGGGGCGGAGGCGATCTCGCGGCCGACGAGCACCTTCTGCACGTTGCCGCCGCTCAGGCGGCGCACCGGCGTGGTCACGCCCGGAGTGTTGACGTCGAGTTCCTCGACGACGGTCTCGGCCAGCTTGCGCGGCGACTTGCGGTCGGTGAGGATGCCGCGGCCCTTGCGGAAGGAGCGGAGCATCATGTTGTCCGACAGGTCCATGTTGCCGACAAGGCCCATGCCGAGGCGGTCCTCCGGCACAAAGGACAGCGCCACGCCCATCTCGGCGATGCTCAGCGGATCTTTGCCGAGCAGCTCCTCGCGCGTGCCGTCGTCCTCGACGTAGCAGATGCTGCCGTTTTCGGTCGGCTGCAGGCCGGCGATGGCCTCAAGCAGCTCCTTCTGGCCGCAGCCGGAGATGCCCGCGATGCCGAGGATCTCGCCGGAGTTGGCGGTGAAGGACACGTCGTCGAGCTTGACGATGCCGTCGATGCTGCGCACGGTGAGGTTTTTGACCTCGATGCGCGGCTTGGGGTCGACGGGGTCGGGCCGGGCAATATTGAGCGTCACGGCGTGGCCGACCATCATGTTCGTCATTTCCTGCGCGTTGGTGTCCTTCGTGAGCATGTCGCCCACGAACTGGCCGTGGCGCAGCACGGCCACGCGGTCGCTGAGCGTCTCGACCTCGTGCATCTTGTGCGTGATGATGACGATGGCCTTGCCGTCGTCGCGCATGCTGCGCAGGACGGCGAAGAGCTTGTCCGTCTCCTGCGGGGTGAGCACGGCGGTCGGCTCGTCGAGAATGAGGATGTCCGCACCGCGGTAGAGCGCCTTGACGATCTCGACCGTCTGCTTCTGGGACACGGACATATCGTAGATCTTCTGGTTCGGGTCGAGGTCGAAGCCGTAGCGCTCGCAGATGCTGCGGATGCGCGCGGCCGTGGCCTTGAGATCGAGCTTTTCATCGAGGCCGAGCGTGATGTTCTCAGCGGCGGTGAAGACGTCGACCAGCTTGAAGTGCTGGTGGATCATGCCGATGCCGTAGCGGTAGGCATCGCGCGGGGAGCGGATGACGACCTCCTCGCCGTCGATGAGGATCTGTCCCTCGTCGGGGAAGTAAATGCCCGAGAGCATGTTCATGAGCGTGGTCTTGCCGCTGCCGTTTTCGCCGAGCAGCGCCAGGATCTCGCCCCGGTAGATATCGAGCCAGACGCGGTCATTGGCGACGACGGAGCCGAAGCGCTTGGTAATGTCGCGCATTTTGACCGCTGCGATCTTGTTGTCCAATATGGTGTCCCTCCCGAAATGGCGGCAGACGCCGCACGACGGCGGCGCGCTTTAAAGTACATATGAGGGAAGGCCCGGGTTGACAGGCCTTCCCTCTGCGGTAGATTCAGATATCAGCTGCCAAAGTTCTGGTCGAGCAGGTTGATGCCGTCGATCTGCACATTGAAGTACGGAGCGGCGCGGAACTCGGACTCGTGGAAGTAACCGTCGCTGATGGCCTCGGTGTCGCCGGCGTTGTCGGCGTCGGTGTCAACATCGGCCATGTAGCTGGTCAGGGTCTCGCCCTTAACGGTGAAGGTAGAGGTGTCAAAGACGTGCAGGGTGCCGTCCTCGAGCTGCTTGGTGACTTCGGCAATCTTCTCGGCAGTGCCCTTGGCAGCGACCTTCTCGTTGACATCAGTCAGCACGACGGAGCCGGTCTTGAGGGTGCCGGTCCAGTCGGAATCGAGCGAGGTGCCGTCCTGGACGGCCTTGATGACCATCTCATAGTACGGGGTCCAGTCGATGCGGGAGGAAACGATGAAGGTGTTCGGGCAGGCAGACTCGGTGCTGCCGTTGTAGGAGACGTTCGGGACGCCGGCCGTCTCGCAGGCGGTCGGAGCGCCCATGGAGTCGGCGTGCTGGCTGATGAGCTTGCAGCCGCCGGCGATGAGCTTGTTGGCAGCTTCCTTCTCGAGGGCCTCATCGTACCAGGAACCGGTGAAGGTGACGTCCATGGTCACGGTCGGGCACACGGACTTGGCGCCCAGATAGAAAGAGGTGTAGCCGGAGATGACTTCCGCATAGGTAAAGGCGCCGACGTAGCCCATCTTGGCCTCGTCCGCCGTGAACTTGCCGGCCTCGATCATCTCGTTGAGCTTCATACCGGCAGCGACGCCGGCGAGGTAGCGGCCTTCATAGATGGAGGCGAACGCATTGTGGTAGTTGCTGAGCTTCTCGGTGTGGGCCTTGGTGCCGGTGGCGTGGCAGAACTGCACCTTCGGGAAATCCTTGGCGGCCTGGATCATGAAGTCCTCGTGGCCGAAGCTGTCGGCGAAGACGACGTTGCAGCCGGCGTCCACGAGCTCGGCCGCGGCGTTGTAGCACTCCTGGCCCTCGGGGATGTTGGTCTTAATGATGTACTGATCCTCGCTCAGGCCGGCGTTCTTGCAGGCAGCCTTCGCGGCGTCGATGAAGTTCTTGTCGTAGGTGGAGTTCTCGTCATGCAGGCAGATAAAGCCGACCTTGATGCTCTCGGCTTTGTCGCCGTCCTCGGTCTTGCTGCCGCAGGCGCACAGTGCGAACACCATGACGAGCGCGAGCAGCATCGAAACGAACTTTTTCATTCTCAGCTCTCCCTCAAATCATCAAATTTTGTATTTATCTGCATTGCTTGCGCAAAGAAGATACAAAAAAACATTGGCAGGTGCTGACCTTTCGGCGCTCCTGCCAATGTGGAACCGGGAAGATGCCGGTACTGCCATCTCCCGCGGGGAATTTCACATCGATAGTCCAGCAATTTACGGTGCCGGGTAGAAACGCCAAGCCATATCCTTTGGTATATATCGACTGCTATTTACGATCGCTCCCGCAGCGCGGGAACACTTATACGTTACCATGGGCGAACGGGGTTGTCAACCGTCGAAATGAGCGAATTTCATACTTTTGAAACATTTTCCCCGTCGATTTGCACAACGCCGCTCAGCAGAACACGATGCCGGTCTCGGGGTCCATGCTCTGCACGCGGGCGAGCGATTCCACGCGGTAGCCGCGCGCGCGGATGCGCGCACCGCCGGGCTGAAACGCCTTTTCCACCGCGATGCCGGCGCCGACCACGGTCGCGCCCGCGCCCTCGATGAGCGTGATGAGCCCGTCGAGCGCCGCACCGTTGGCGAGGAAATCGTCGATGACGAGCACGCGGTCGTCCGGTGAGAGATACTCGCGCGAGATGCGGATGGTGTTGTCATTGCCGTGCGTGAACGAGTGCACGACCGTCGTGTACGCATCGTCGGAGACGTTGCGGCTCTTGGTTTTCTTGGCGAACACGACCGGGCAGTCGAACACGAGCCCGGCCACGGCCGCGATGCCGATGCCGCTGGCCTCGATCGTGACGAGCTTGTTCACGCCGCAGCCGTCGAACAGCCGCTTCCATTCCTCCGCCATCGCCAGAAACAGCTTCGGGTCCATCTGATGGTTCAAAAACCGGTCCACTTTCAGGATCTCGCTGGATTTGACCTCGCCCTCGGCGAGAATGCGCTGCTCGAGAAGCTGCATATCGCTCCATCCTCCCACAATCACTAAGATGGTTTTTATCGTAGCACCCGCGCCGGGCGCGCGCAACCGTTTTTCGCAAAAAATCCGGCAAATCGCCGAATGGACGGTTTTTGTGCCGGACGCGGTTGACTTTCCCGTCGATGTGCGGTATCATCTGTTCCTACAAGTAGGAAAAGTATGAATTCCCGCAACAGGAGGCGAGGCTATGCCCGGAGGCAAGCACGTACTCGGTCAGAGCCGCGACCGGCACATCTTCGGCACGGTGAAGGTCGGCGAAAAGGGCCAGATCGTGATCCCGAAGGAGGCGCGCACGGTCTTTGGCATCCAGCCGGGGGACACGCTGCTCGTGCTCGGCGACGAGGTGCGCGGCATCGTGGTCACGCGGCCGGAGGTCATGCGCGACGTGGCCGCAAAAATTTTCGACGAATCTGACGAATGATATGACGAATGATATAAGGAGAGGAACGATGAATACAGAGTCCATGTACACCGCGCTCGGCATCACGCCGGCGGTGCACCGCTTCGGCGAGGAGGTACTCGCCGGTCTGCGCGCGCGCTTCGACGAGATCGACCGCGTCGCGGAATATAACCAGTGCAAGGTCATCGGCGCGATGCAGAAAAACCGTGTCGACGCGACGCACTTTGCCGCCACCACGGGCTACGGCTACAACGACGCCGGGCGCGACAATCTCGAGCGCGTCTATGCCGACTGCTTCCACACGGAAGCTGCGCTCGTGCGGCCGCAGATCACCTGCGGCACGCACGCGCTGACCGTGGCACTCAGCGCCAACCTCCTGCCCGGCGACACGCTGCTCAGTCCCGTCGGCGCGCCGTATGACACGCTCGAGGAGGTCATCGGCATCCGCCCGAGCGCCTGCTCGCTCAAGGAATACGGCGTGCACTACCGGCAGGTCGACCTGCTGCCGGACTACAGCTTTGACTATCCGGCCATCGAGCAGGCGCTGCGCGGCGGTGTGAAGCTCGTGACCATCCAGCGCTCGAAGGGCTACGCCACGCGGCCGACGTTTTCCGTGCAGCAGATCGGCGAGCTGATCGCGTTCTGCAAGCGCATCGACCCGAACGTCATCTGCATGGTCGATAACTGCTACGGCGAGTTCGTCGAGACGATCGAGCCGTCCGACCTCGGCGCGGACATGATCGTCGGTTCCCTCATCAAGAATCCCGGCGGCGGGCTCGCGCCCATCGGCGGCTACATCTGCGGCCGCAAGGATGTGGTCGATCGCTGCGCCTTCCGTCTGAGCGCCCCCGGTCTCGGGCAGGAGGTCGGCGCGAACCTCGGGCTCATGCCGGCGTTTTATCAGGGCTTTTTCCTCGCGCCGACCGTGACGGCCGGCGCGCTCAAGGGCGCGGTGTTCGCGGCGAATGTCTATGAGCGGCTGGGCTTTCGCTGCATCCCGAACGCGGCGGAGCCGCGGCACGACATCATCCAGTGCGTGGAGCTCGGCTCGCCGGAGCGCATGGTCGCCTTCTGCAAGGGCATCCAGGCGGCCGCGCCCGTGGACAGCTATGTCGACCCCATCCCCTGGGCCATGCCGGGCTACGATTCGGAGGTCATCATGGCCGCCGGTGCGTTCGTGCAGGGCTCGTCCATTGAGCTGTCGGCCGACGGGCCGATCCGCCCGCCCTACGCCGTGTATTTTCAGGGCGGCCTGACGTGGTATCACGCCAAACTCGGCATCCTCATGAGCCTGCAGAAGCTCGTGGACGCCGGTCTCGTTACACTCGATCAACCGGAGGAGAAATAAAGTATGTGGTTCTGGCTTTCTCTCATTGCCCTGCTGTGCTGGTCGGGCTCGGATCTGTTTTCAAAAATCGGCTGCCGCGACGCGGACGATCATCTGGCACATTTAAAAATGGTCATCGCCGTCGGCGTCGTCATGGGTCTGCACGCGGCGTATGAAATTTTCATCGGCGGCGTGAGCGTGACGTGGCACGTCATCTGGACGTACCTGCCCGTGTCGCTGCTGTACATCGTGTCGATGGCGCTCGGCTATGTCGGCCTGCGCTATATTGAGCTGTCCATCTCGTCGCCGATCTGCAACGCCTCCGGCGCGGTGGTGGCCGTGCTGTACCTGTGCTTCGGCGGGCTGGACGAAGACCTCAGCGGCGGCATGCGCGTGATGGTGCTGCTGGCCATCGCGCTCGTGTGCGTCGGCGTGATCGGGCTCGGCGTGGTCGAGTCGCGCGAGGACGACGAGCTGCGCCGCGCGCGCCAGGCGGCCTCGAACTACCGCTACGCCAAGAGCTGGCTCGCCCTCGCGCTGCCGGTGGCCTACTGCCTGCTCGACGCGGCCGGCACGTTTGCCGACAGCCGCGTGCTCACGCGCCTTGACCCGGACGCCGCCAACTGCGCCTATGAGCTGACGTTTCTGTTCGCGGCGGTGGTGTCATTCGTGTATGTCAAGTTCATCCGGCACGACCGCTTCCTGCCCAAACGCGAGGGGCCGAAGTACGTCGGCGCGCTGTTCGAGACAGCCGGCCAGTTCGCGTACATCTACGCCATCGCGGACGAGGACCACGTCATGTACGCCGCACCCATCATCTCGGCCTACTGCGCCGCGTCCGTGCTCTGGAGCCGCATCTTCCTGCGCGAGAAGCTCTCGTGGCGGCACTATCTCATGCTGCTGCTGATCGTCGTCGGCATCGTGCTGATTGGCATTCTCGACCTGTGAGCGCTCACTCGATCACGCGGCCGCCCGACACGGGGCGGCCGCGTTTTTGCGCAAATATTTGTCAAGTGTGTAACGGCGGCTTGCAATTGGCCGTTTGTCTGGTATAATGATGGCATATCTGCACCTTTCGGTGCGGTGTTTTGGGAGAAATGTGAAAAAACAGGAGGGATCTCGTGGATACGGAAATCAAATCCAAACGCGGCGGCTGGGGCAGCAACTTCGGCTTCCTCATGGCCTCGATCGGCTCGGCCGTTGGCCTCGGAAATATCTGGGGCTTCCCGTATAAGATGGGCAAGAGCGGCGGCGCCGTGTTCCTGCTGCTGTATCTCGTGCTCGTCGTGCTCGTGGGCGTGACGGTCATGCTCGGCGAGCTCGCGCTCGGCCGCCGCAGCGGCAAGAGCGCCGTGAGCACCTACCGCGGCCTGTCGAAGAAGTACACCTGGCTCGGTTACGCGGGCATCGTGTGCGGCTTTTGCATCATGTGCTTTTACTTCGTGCTCGGCGGCATCGTCCTACGCTACGCCGTCGGCTACTTCCTGGCCATCTTCGGCGGGAGTGAGTTTGCCTGGTCGGGTCAGGGCACGGGCTTTTTCGGCTATTTCCTGACGGATACGAACAGCATGATCCTGTTTTTCGTGCTCTATATCCTGCTCAACATCCTCGTCGTGTCCGGCGGTGTGCAGGGCGGCATCGAGAAGTTCTGCAACGTCGGCATGCCGGCGCTGTTCTGCCTGCTCGTGTTCATCATCCTCTACATTGCCTGCCAGCCCGGCGCGGCCGAGGGCTACAAGTTCATGTTCAGCCCCGACTTCTCTGTGTTCAGCAATCCGGAAATTGGCTTCGGCCGCGTGCTCAAAAACGCCGCCGGGCAGATGTTCTTCTCCCTGTCGATCGGTCTCGGCGTCATGATGACCTACGGCTCCTACCTCGGCAAGCAGGAGCACCTGCAGCGCAATGCGCTCATCGTCTGCGGCGCGGACACGCTCATCGCCGTCATGGCCGGCATGGCCGTCATGCCCGCCTGCGCCGCCTTCGGCGTGGAGTACGGCGCCGGCCCCGGACTGCTGTTCGCCTCGATGCAGACGGTGTTCGCCCACATGGGCAGCATCGGCAATTTCATCGGCTTCATCTTCTACCTGCTCGTGCTGATCGCGGCGCTCACGTCGTCAATCTCCATGCTCGAGCTGTGCACGGCCTACGCCGTCGATAAGCAGATCGACAAGGGCCTCACGCCCAAGCGCGCCAAGCACACGGCCAGCGTCGCGGCGCTCGTGTTCGTGGCGGGCTCGCTCGTCGCGCTCGACGGGCTGGGCGCGGGCGTTGCCGGCGGCGCCGCCGTTGAGACGCCGGCCACCCTGTTCGGCCTGAGCGTGCACGGATGGAACGACTGCTGGCTCGACCTGTACGACATGGTCGCCGAGGGCATCCTCATGCCGCTCGGTGCGCTCGTGATGACGATCCTCATCGGCTGGGTGCTCAAGCCCGAAGTCGTGCAGCTCGAGTGCGAGCAGAGCGGCTTGAAGTACCGCGCCGCCGGCTACTTCAAGCTCTGCTTCAAGTTCATCGTGCCGGTGCTGCTCGCGTTCATCCTCTTCTGCCAGCTCATCGACTTCTTCGGCCTGAAGATCCCCGGCCTGAGCTGAACCCCGCATCACAAAAAGTTCCGTCAGCGTCTGCCCCAACGGGCGGGCGCTGACATTTTTATGACACTTGTTGAAAAAGTGAAAATGCTCTGATATACTGGGCTTCACCGCCATTTTTCGTCCGAAAGGAGCGCTGCGCCATGCGCAAAACGGTCGCCTACGCCTTCCACCACTCAATCCCGATCCTGATCGGCTTCTTCCCCGTCGGCCTCGCCTACGGGCTGCTCATGCAGCAGGCGGGCTATAACTTCCTGTGGTCGGGCGCGTGCAGCCTGTTCGTGCTGGCAGGCTCGCTGCAGTTTCTGATGGTCACGTTCTTTGCCGGCGGCGTGTCGCTCGCCACGGTGGCCGTGCTGGCGCTGCTGCTCAACAGCCGGCATATTTTCTACGGCCTGTCGTTCATCGACAAGTTCCGCTCCTTCGGCCCGTGGCGCTGGTTTCTGATCTACTCGCTGTGCGACGAGAACTATTCGCTGCACTGCTCGCACGATTTCGGGCCCGACGTCAACGAGAAGTGGGCCTACGTGCTCACGGCCGCGCTCGTGACGTTTTACTGGGTGACGCTGTCCATGCTCGGCGGGCTCGTCGGCTCGCTCATCCCATTTGACACCACGGGCATCGACTTTGCGCTCACGGCGCTGTTCACGGTCATCGTGGTCGATCAGCTGCGCGGCGCGCGCACGCGCATCCCCGCCGCGGTCGCCGCCGTGTCGAGCATCGGCGCGCTGCTGCTGCTCGGGCCGGACAAGTTCCTGCTGCCGTCGCTGCTCGTGACGGTCGCGGCGCTCACGCTGCTGCGCCCGGTGCTCGAGCCGAAGTATGCCGAAGGAGGTGCTGGGGCATGACCATCTCCGTCGGACAGAGCATCGCCATCATCGCGGTCTGCGCCGCGTGCACGTTTTTGGAGCGCTGGCTGCCGTGGCTGCTGTTCGGCCACCGCGCCGTGCCGAAGGTCGTGGAGTACCTCGGCAAGATCCTGCCCATGGCCGTCATGGTCTCGCTGCTGGTCTACTGCCTGCGCGGGATGCAGTTCACATCGGCCGGGGCGTGGGTGCCGCAGGTCATCGCCGTCGGCGTGACGGCGGGTCTGCACTGGTGGCGGCGCAACACACTGCTGAGCATCGCCGCCGGCACCGTGTGCTATATGCTGCTCGTGCAGCTCGTCTTTTGATGCCAAACCGGGCGTCCCGACTGGGGCGCCCGGTTTCTGGTTGCACTTTTCCTGCATATCCGTTATAATATAGGGCCTAAAAAGAAATTTCTCCTGCAGCGAGGTCTGCCCATGAAACACGACAAGAAAAAACAATGGCTCTCGATCGGCCTGCTGACGCTCGGCGCGGCGGCGCTAGCGGTGTTCGCCGCCGCGACGCTCGACGCGGGCGACGTGCGCGCCTCGCTCGCGGCGCTGCTGCCGGGCTGGACGGCTGCGATCGTGGGCTGCATGCTGCTGTACTATCTGTGCGACGCGCTCAAGTACCGGCTCATCACGCGCGCGTTCGGCTGCGCGCAGCCGCTGGGCGACAGCATCGACGTGTCGATGATCGGCTTCTTCTACTCGGCCGTGACGCCCGCGGCCGCGGGCGGCCAGCCGTTTCAGGTGCTGCACATGCACCGCCGCGGCATCCCGACCGGCACGGCCACGTCCGTCATCTGCACGGTTTACAGCCTGTGGAACATCGCGCTCGTGACGCTCGGCATCGTGGGCGCGTGCCTGTGCGGCGGCAAGCTCGCAGCGCAGAGCGCGGCGTGGATCCCCGTGCTGGCGCTGGGCCTGTTTGTGCACGCAGGGCTGCTGTCGCTCGTGCTGCTCTCGGCCATCTTCCCGAAGCCGATGTCCGCATTCGGCACGGCGTGCATCCGCTGGCTGTACCGGCGTAAGCCGTTCGTCCGCCGGGGCGCAGACCCCGAGGCGGCCGCCGAAAAATGGTGCGCCTTCGTGGCGGAGTATCACGATGCGTTCGCCGCCGGCATCCGCCACCGCGGCAAGCTCGCCGGGGCGCTCGCGCTCGCGCTGGGGCAGTGCGCGGCGTACATGTCGGTGGCCTACTGCACGTACCGCGGCTTCGGTCTGCGCGGCGTACCGTTCTGGCAGGTCACGGGCACGCAGGTGCTGCTGTACATCGGGGCAAGCTGCTTTCCCATGCCGGGCGCGTCCGGTGCGAGCGAGGGCACGTTCTACCTCGCCTTCTCGCCGCTGTTCGGCGACTATCTGACCACCGCCATGCTCATCTGGCGTCTGGCGTCGTACTATCTCACGATCGTGCTGGGCTACATCGCCGTCGTGGCCGAGCGCGTGACGCTGCGCCGCGCGGAAACGTGATATATATGTACATGAAAAGCGCCCGGCCGGAGGATTTCCTCCGGCCGGCTGTGTTTTCACTTTTCCGCCGCGCTGTGCCCGCGCAGTCTGCGGAACGTATACACCCAGTTGCAGCTGCGGCACGCCTCGGCATAGGTCTTGCCCGTGGCGAGATAACACAGCGGCCGGATGGTTGCGACCGTCTTGGTCACGACAAAGCAGGCGGCGAACGCCAGCAGCGTCACGCCCACCGTGCTGCCGAACGAGTGCACCGACACGCCAACGGAAAACAGCATACTCAGGAAGATGTTGTGCATGAGGTAGATCGCCATCGACAGCGCGACGACCGGGCCGGTGACGGCCTTGACCCATGCGCGCGGCGGGCGATTGCACGTCTGCTTGCACAGCAGGAAAATACACGATGCCAGCACGATCTCGAACCCGGCGCTCTGGTTCTGGAAGCTCTGGTTGAACTCCCCCGTGCGCACCGTGCGCACCCACGTACCGACCGAGATCACCGCGAGCAGCACGACCGCGCCGAGCGCAAGCAGCCAGTTTGGGGTCTCTTTTTCGTAGCTGCCGAGCAGGTAGCCGAGCACGAACGTGGCCATGTGCCCACCGAAGATCTTGAGCTTGTCGAAAATGTCCAGATCGACATACTGCGCCGCACCATCCGGCAGCACCGTCATCAGGATCGTATGCGCCGACACGGCCGCCGCCAGCACGAACAGATACACCCGCCCGGACTTGCCGAGCACCTGGATCCCGCCGTAGAGGATCGGCGAGAGCGCATAGAGTGCAATGAGCGTATACAGATACCAGAAGTGCACCATGACCGGACCGTGCAGCGCCGTGACGAGCTGCGCCCAGATGGCGCCGGGCGTGAGCGTGTGCGCCAGAAACATCTGCCACAGCACGGCCACGACCGTCCAGCCCGCGAGCGGCACGACCAGCCGCGGCAGCCGGTGGCGCAGCAGCACGGAAATGTCGGCCGTTTTCCGGCTCGTCATGAGCAGATCCCGACATCATGAAAAACAGCGGCACCGCCGTAAAAGCGAGCGACGTGCATACGTTGAGCAGGTGCCAATCCGTGTTGACGCCGGCGCGCAGCGGGCCCGCCGCCGTATGCATGAAAATGACGCACAGCGCAGCGAAAATGCGCAGGCCGTCAAAGTAATCCACGTGCGGTCGTTCGTTCAAAACAGTTCCCTCCCGGCCGCGCGGAAAGCGCGGCTTGCGTTGTGTACGAAAAAAAGTTTTCCGTCATGGTAAAGGTCGGAGCGAACGATATGCAGTCCGCACACATCGCTCTCCACGCGCCTCGTACAACCCGGCGCATCTCAGATGTGAGCCCAGCGCAAGCGGGTCACAGCTGAAAAGGAGGAGCGACGAAATGAATGAGCTCCGGCCTTGCTGAAAGGTCGGAGCGAACGATATGCAGTCCGCTCCGACGTGGTGCCGGCGGCGGGGCTCGAACCCGCACGGTGCTGCCACCGAGGGATTTTAAGTCCCTTGCGTCTGCCTGTTTCGCCACGCCGGCACGCTCCGTCACATCGTACCACCGCAGCCAACACCTGTCAAGCACAGGAAACCCGGACGGCCGCCGCGCGCACATCGCCCGATCTGTTCGACAAATCTGCGCGGCAGCCGCCGATACCCGACACACGCCTCTTGCATCCGGCCATAAAATTTGATAAAATAATAAATTATTTCTATAGGTATCGTTTTTGGATTCGAGGCACATTGCACTTATGAAATACCGCAACTGGCAAATTCCATACACGGCGCCGCAGCCGCCGGAGGCATTGCTGCGCGCGGGCTACTCGCCGCTGCTGGCGGTGCTGCTGGCCCTGCGCGGGTATGCTGACCCCATGCAGGCGCGCGCCTTTCTCAGCGGCGGCGACCAAAGCGCGTTCGACCCCATGCTCCTGCAGGACATGGACAAGGCCGTCGCACGCATCCGCACTGCCATCGAGCGCAGGGAAAACGTGGCCGTGTTCGGCGACTATGACGTCGACGGCATCACATCCACGTGCGTGCTCACGGACTATCTGCGCCGGCAGGGCGTGCCCGTGCATCCGTACATCCCCGACCGCATCGAAGAGGGCTACGGCCTGAACATGGACGCGATCACAAATCTCCAGCGCACGAGCGACATCACGCTCATCATCACCGTCGACTGCGGCATCACCGCCATCGACGAGACGAACTACGCCCTGCAGCGCGGCATCGACATGGTCATCACCGACCACCACGAGTGCAGCGGGCAGGCGATCCCGAACGCCGTGGCCGTCGTCGACCCGAAGCGCCCCGGCTCGCAGTACCCGAACAGCGGGCTCGCGGGCGTGGGCGTGGCATATAAGCTTTTGTGCGCGCTCGAGGGCGGCAGCGACCGGGTGCTGCGCGAATACGGCGACCTCGTCGCCATCGGCACGGTGGCGGACGTGATGCCCCTCACGGGCGAGAACCGCTATCTCGTGGCGCAGGGGCTGGCGCAGATCAACGCCCACCCCCGGCCGGGCATCCGCGCGCTGCTGCACGAGTGCGGCGCGGAGGGCCGCCCCGTCACGGCCACGACCATCGGCTTCACGCTCGCGCCGCGCATCAACGCGGCCGGCCGACTGGGCAAGACGGCCGTTGCAGCGCTGCTGCTGCTGACGAATGACGACGGTGAGGCCGACCGCTACGCCGCCGGGCTCTGCCAGCTCAACCGCGAGCGGCAGGCGCTCGAGCAGCAGATCTGGGAGGAGGCCTCGGCCATCGCGTGCCGCTACCCGCCGCGGATGCCGCTCGTGCTTGCGAGCGACTCGTGGCACCAGGGCGTGATCGGCATCGCCGCCTCGCGCCTGAGCGAGGAGTTCCACCTGCCGACGATCATGATCTGCTGCGACGGCGAGCGCGGCAAGGGCTCGTGCCGCAGCTTCGGCGGCTTCAACCTCTATAACGCCCTGAGCGCCTGCTCGGAGTATCTCGAGGGCTTCGGCGGCCACGCGCTGGCAGCCGGGCTGACGATCCGGCGCGAGAACATCGACCGCTTCCGCCGCGCGCTCGGCGAGTATTACCGCCAGAACCCGGCCGACGACCTGCCGGAGCTCACGTGCGACCTGCGCGTGAACGATCCGCACCTGCTGACCATGCCGTGCATCGAGTCGCTCGACGCGCTCGAGCCGTGCGGCAACGGCAACCCCAAGCCCCTGCTGTGCATCACGGGCGCACGGCTCGTCAACGCCGTGCCCATCGGCGGCGGCCGCCACCTGCGGCTGCATTTTGCCAAGGGCGGGTATAATTATGCCGGCATCTTCTTCTCGTGCACCCCGGCGCAGCTGGGCGTGCGCATCGGCCAGTGGGTGGACGTGGCCTTCACGCCGCAGATCAACGAATTCCGCGGCCGCCGCAGCGTGCAGCTGCTCGTGACCGACGTGCGCCCGAGTGACCCGCTGCCCCTGTGCCGCGCGCTGCTGAAAAATCAGTGCATCCCCGCGTGGGACACGGTGGATCTCTATCCCCTGCGCGCGGACTTCGCCGTGGCGTGGCGGTGGCTGAACGCGCCGGTGGCCTTCCCGCTCGAGGAGCTGCCCGCGCGCGCGCCCATGCGGCCGGAGAAGTTCTGCGTGTGCCTGCGCGTCATGGCCGAGATGGGTCTCGCCGCCGTGGACTTTGACGGCGAAACGCTGCGCCTGCGCCCCCTGCCGACGAGCGGCAAGGTGGACCTTGGCGCGTCGAAGCTGCTGCAGACCCTGCGCGAGCGCCGCCAGAGCCTGCTATGAAACACTTGCAAGAAATCCCCATTCCGTTCGGGAAAGGAGCTGTCCCTATGTCTGAAGCGACCCGCGCCGAAAACGTGGCCCCGGTGCCCTACGACCTTGAGGCCCATTATCAGGAGCTGGAACAGAAGATCACCGCCGCCGGCATCCCGGCCGATCTTGGCCGCGTGCGCGCGGCCTTCGAGTGCGCCGACCGGGCCCACTCCGGCCAGAAGCGCCGCGACGGCTCGCCCTACGTGTCGCACTGCATCGCCGCCGCCATCATCACGGCGGAGATGGGGCTCGACGAGGACTCGATCATCGCCGCGCTGCTGCACGACACGATCGAGGACACCTCGCTCACGCACGAGGACATTGCGCGCAGCTTCGGCACCTCGGTGGCCGACATCGTCGAGGGCGTCACGAAGCTCACGCGCGTGCAGTACACGAGCGTCGAAGAGCAGCAGATGGAAAACATGCGCAAGATGCTCCTGGCCATGGCCAAGGACATCCGCGTCATCCTCATCAAGATGGCCGACCGCCTGCACAACATGCGCACAATGGCCTACCAGAGCGAGGAAAAGCAGCGCATCAAGTCCCTCGAGACGATGGAGATCTACGCCCCCATCGCGCACCGCCTCGGCATGCAGAAGATCAAGTGGGAGCTCGAAGACCTCTCGCTGCTGTATCTCGACCCCACGGGCTACAAGGCCATCACGGACGCGCTCGATCAGCGCATGCCGACACTCGAAAAATTCATGGGCGAGATGCGCACGCAGATCCGCGAGCGTCTGGAGGCAGACGGCGTGCACGCGACGATCTCGAGCCGCATCAAGCACATCTACAGCATCTACCGCAAAATGTACGCGCAAAAGCTCGACATCAACGGCATTTTCGACCTGTGCGCGTTTCGCGTCATCGTGGACACGATCCCCGACTGCTACAACGTGCTCGGCATCATCCACGATATGTATAAGCCGCTGCCCGGCCGCTTCAAGGACTACATCAGCACGCCGAAACCGAACATGTACCAGAGTGTGCACACGACGGTCATCGGCTCGGAGGGCATCCCGTTCGAGGTGCAGATCCGCACCTGGGAGATGCACATGACGGCGGAGTACGGCGTTGCGGCACACTGGAAATACAAGACCGGCAGCGGCGAGGGCACGAAGCCCGGCGACGAGGAGAAGTTCGCCTGGATCCGCCGCCTGCTCGAGACGCAGCAGGAGTCCGACGCGCAGGACTTTTTCCACAACCTGAAGGTGGATATGTTCGCCGACGAGGTGTTCGTGTTCTCGCCGAAGGGCGATGTCATCAATCTGCCCGCCGGCGCGACGCCGATCGACTTTGCCTACAGCATCCACTCCGCGATCGGCAACAGCATGGTCGGTGCGACGGTCAACGGCCGCATCGTGAACTTCGACTACGTGCTGCAAAACGGCGACATTGTCGACATCCGCACGTCGAAAAACGCGCCCGGCCCGAGCCGCGACTGGCTGAACCTCGCCAAGAGCGGTGCCGCGCGCACGAAGATCAAGCAGTGGTTCAAAAAAGAGCGCCGCGAGGAGAACATCGTCCACGGCAAGGAGCAGTTTGAGCGCGAGCTGCGCGCCAACGGCATCGCCCCGGCCGACATCATGGGCGACGAGATCCTGCCGCTGATCCTCAAGCGGCTGGCCTTCACCTCGCTCGACGATCTGTACGCCGCCATCGGCTACGGCGGCGTGACCGCCACGCGCACCGTCAACCGCATCCGCGACGAGATCCTGCGCAACCAGAAGGCCAACCAGAAAAACGCCATCGACCGCATCAACGAGGCGGCCGAGCGCCGCAACAAGCGTCCGCGCCACGCCGTGCACGGCATCCTCGTCGAGGGGCTGGACAACTGCCTCATCAAATTCTCCCGCTGCTGCACGCCGGTGCCCGGCGACAGCATCATCGGCTTCATCACGCGCGGCGCGGGCGTGTCCATCCACCGCACGGACTGCGAAAACTATCTCGCCAGCCGCGACAATCCGGAGACCGCCGGCCGCTGGATCCGCGTGAGCTGGGCCGAGCGCACCACCGATGCCTACAGCACGACGCTCATGATGCTCAGTGCGCAGCGCTCGGGCCTCGTCATGGACGTGGCCACGGCGCTCAACACGCTCAACGCCAAGGTGCGCACGCTCACCGCGCGCGACGTGGACAGCGGCCGCTCGACCATCACGATCACCGTCGAGGTGCACGACCTGGCTGAGCTGCGCACGATCATCAGCCGCCTGAGCGCCATCCGCGGCGTCATCCGCATCTCGCGCAGCGGCGCGTCCGACCCCGCAAAAGCCGCCGCACACACCGCCGAGCTGCAGGCGGAACAGGAAAAGAAGGCCAAACAGGAGGGCAAAGCATGAGAGCCGTCGTCACCCGCGTTACCGAGGCGTCCGTCACGATCGACGGCGCCGAATACAGCCGCATCGGCAGGGGCTTCCTTGTCCTGCTGGGCGTGCACGTGTCCGATACGGCGGCCGAGGCCGACCGCATCGTCGACCGCATCTGCGGCCTGCGCGTGTTTGAGGACGCCAATGGCAAAATGAACGTCAGCCCCGCCGACGCCGGGGCAGAGCTGCTCATCGTGAGCCAGTTCACCCTCTTTGCCGACTGCCGCTCCCGCCGCCCCGGCTTCACGGCCGCCGCCCGGCCGGAGACCGCCGTGCCGCTCTACGAGCGCGTGATCGCGGGCTGTGAGGCCCGCGGCTTCCCGGTGCGCACGGGCGTGTTCGGCGCGGACATGAAAGTTGCGTCCGTCAACGACGGCCCTGTCACCATCCTGCTCGATACCGATCATTTATAAAGGAGGCCACCCCATGCTCATCAAATGTCTGCCCGTCGGGCACCTCATGACCAACTGCTACATCGTCACGGACGAGGCCACGCTCGAGTGCGCCGTCATCGACCCCGGCGACGAGTCCAACACCATCCTCTACTACCTTGAGGACAACCACCTCACCTGCCGCGCCATCCTGCTCACGCACGGCCACTACGACCACACCGGCGCTGTCTACGCCGTGCACGAGGAGACCGGTGCGCCCGTGTACATGAACGCGCTCGACGCAGGCACGGCCGTCGCCTTCGACAGCTACACGTTCACCCCGCCCGAGGGCACGATCTTTTATAAGGAGGGCGACGAGGTCAAGGTCGGCAATCTGACCTTCCGCGTCATGGAGACGCCCGGCCACACGCCTGGCGGCGTGACGCTCATCTGCGGCGACGCGCTCTTCACCGGCGACACGCTCTTCGCCGGTTCCTGCGGCCGCACGGATTTCGCCGGCGGCAGCATGGAGGTCGAGCTGCAGTCGCTGGCCAAGATCGCGGCTCTGCCCGGCGATTACGAGGTCTACCCCGGCCACATGGATTGCTCCACGCTCGAGACCGAGCGCCGCTTCAACCCCTACCTGACCGCGCTGCAAAACCGCGGACAGTAAAACTGCACAAAGGCAACCGGCGGGACACGAACCCGCCGGTTTTTTCATTGCGCAAAGAACCTTTGCGTGACAAATCGCCGCCGCGCATGGTATGCTTTGGGCGAGGTGAACGCCATGCGCGACATTGGAGCCAACATCCGCCGCGCCCGCACGCGCCGACGTCTGACGCAGGACGATCTGGCGCAGACCGTGCACACGACGCGGCAGACCATATCGAATTACGAAACCGGCCGCTCTCGCCCGGACGTAGAGACGCTGCAGCGGCTCGCGGACACGCTCGGCGTAGAGCTCACGGAGCTGCTGGACGGGGCGCCGTCCGCCGATGCCCGCCGGGCGGCGCTGCGCAGGCTGTGCATCATGGGGGCCGTCACGCTCGTGCTGGCCGGGCTGTGGGCGTACCTGCACGCGGTCTGCCTCCGGCAGTACCAGCACGGGGACATGACGCCGTTGGCAGCCATGCTCATAACCGAGCCGCTGCTGCTGTGCGCGCTGGCGTGGACACTGCTGCAGGCGCTGTGCATGGTCACGCGCCTGCGGCCGCGGCGCGGCGCGCCCTGGGTGCACCCGCTCGTCTGGGCGCTGTTCGGCCTGTGGCTGGCGTTTCTGGTCGTCAGCGTCGCGCTGCCCACGGCCGGCGTGATGCTGCCGCGCCTTTACGGCGGCCGTGCCGCCACGGCAGCGCTGTTTTTCCTCCTCGGCGCGCTGCTCTGGCTGACGCAGCCGGACGCCGGGCCGTAAAACTGCACAAAGGCAACCGGCAGAAGCGCGCTTCTGCCGGTTTTTTGCCGGTTTCGGGAAAATGTGCCCACGTGCCCTTGCAATCCGGGGGCAGACGTGGTATATTGTTCTCGCTCGAAAAACATCTGTCCGCTATACGCGGGCAATTTTCATCAAAACAAAGTGAGGGAACATCATGAACATCGGACTTCTGGGCTTTGGTGTTGTCGGCAGGGGCGTTTACGATATGCTCGCCGGCCGGGACGATATCCGCGCGGCGTGGGTGCTGTGCCGGCGCGATCTCGGCGAGCTGACGGCCCGAACCACCTACGAGATGCAGGACATTCTCGACGACCCGGCGGTCGACACCGTCGTGGAGGTCATGGGCGGTCTGCACCCGGCGTATGAATACGTGGCGGCCGCGCTGCGCGCCGGGAAGAACGTGGTGTCCTCGAACAAATACCTCATGTGCCGGTACTACGACGAACTCACCGCGCTCGCCAATGAGCACGGCGCAGCACTGCGGTGCACGGCGGCGGTCGGCGGCGGCATCCCGTGGCTGACGAATCTTGAAAAGGCCGCGCACGCCAACCACATCTCCCGCGTCTGGGGCATCCTCAACGGCACGACCAACTACATCATGGACGCGATGCACGGCAGCGACGCCGACTTTGCCGACGTGCTCGCGCAGGCACAGGCGCTCGGCTATGCCGAGGCCGACCCCTCGGCCGATATCGACGGGCTGGACATTCAGCGCAAGCTGATCCTGTCTGCCAACGTGGCCTTCGGCGTGTCGCTGCGCGAGGCGGACGTGCCGGTGTTCGGCATCCGCAACGTGCGCAAGGCGGACATCGCCCGCTTTCAGGCGCACGGCTGCACGTGCAAGCTGATCGCAGCGGCCGAGCAGAAAGGCGGCAGCATCCGCGCCTACGTCGAGCCGACGCTGCTGAGCCATGACGCGCTCGAGGCAGCCGTACCCGCGAACTTCAACCTCATCAGCATGGAGGGCGACCGCATGGGCGTGCAGAGCTTCTTCGGTCAGGGCGCGGGCCGCTACCCGACGGCCTACAACGTCGTGCAGGATCTCGTGGATATCCGCCGCGGCGTGCATGCGTTTTACACCGACTCGTTCGTTCCAGCCGTACCGGACAATTCCGGCGTGCAGCACCGCTACTACGTGCGCACGCGCGCCGCACTGCCGGAGCTGGCCGCCCTCGCCGAGGGCGACTGGGACGGTGCGGTCATCACGCAGCCCGTGCCCGTGAGCCGGATGCACGCGCTCATGGCGCAGGCGCTGGTGCAGGACAGCGAGAGCTTCTTTGCCGCGCTGCAGTAAGGAGGGCCCCATGCTGAAGGTTGCAAAATTCGGCGGCTCGTCGATGGCGGACGCCAAGCAGTTTGAAAAAGTGCGCGACATCGTGCGCGCCGACCCCGCGCGGAAGGTGATCGTCGTGTCCGCCGCCGGCAAGCGCAGCGCGGACGACCACAAGCTCACAGACCTGCTGTACCTGTGCTACGCGCACCTGCAGTACGGCGTGAACTGCGACGCCGTCTTTCAGATGATCTGCGATCGCTACATCGCCATCCGCGACGAATGTGGCCTGAACGTCGATATCGAGGCCGAGCTCGACGTGCTGCGCCGGCAGATGCGCGCCGGCATCTCGGAAGAGGAGCTCGTGTCGCGCGGCGAATATTTCTCCGCCCTGCTCATGGCGGACTACCTCGGCTACTCGTTTCTGGACGCGGAGCTGTGGGTGCGCTTTCAGTTTGACGGCTCGATCGACAAGGAGGCGTCCTACGCCGCGCTCCGGCGGCTGGCCGACGGGCGCAGCGTTGTCATCCCCGGCTTTTACGGCGTGACGCCCGACCGCAAGATCCGCACCTTTTCCCGCGGCGGCAGCGACATCACCGGCGCGCTCGCGGCCGCGGCGCTCGATGCCGACGTGTACGAAAACTGGACGGACGTGTCCGGCATCCTTATGGCCGACCCCCGCATCGTGCCCGACCCGCTGCCCATCGAGCGCATCACCTATAACGAGCTGCGTGAGCTGAGCTTCGTCGGCGCGCAGGTGCTGCACGAGGGCACGGTCTTCCCCGTGCGCGAGAAGAATATCCCGCTCAACATCCGCAACACCAACGACCCCGACCACCCCGGCACGCTCATCATGGAGTCGTTCGACGACGTGGACGACGGTCGGCTCATCACCGGCATCGCGGGCAAGAAAAACTACTCCATCATCACGATCGCCAAGTCCGGTATGTCCTCGAGCGTGGGCACGTTCCGGCAGGTGTTCGAAGTGTTCGAGCGCCACGGCGTAAGCATCGAGTACGCCCCCAGCGGCATCGACTGCCTGTCGCTCGTCGTCTCGAGCGAAAAGGTCGCCCCCTGCCTGTACTCCATCCTCGGCGAGCTGGAAAAGCAGCTACACCCGGACAATCTGCACGTGACGGAGAACATCTCCATCGTCGCGGCCGTCGGCCGGAAGATGGCCTTCCGCCCCGGCACGTCGGGCCGCATCTTCGCCGCGCTCGGCGAGCACGACATCAACATCCGCATGATCTCGCAGGGGCCGGATGAGCTCAACATCATCGTCGGCGTGGACACGAAGGATTTCGCGCCCGCCATCCAGGTCCTGTACAACAGCTTTGTGAAATAAGAAAGGAAGTTTTCAAATATGAAGCAGTATCGCGTAGCCATTCTCGGCGCCAGCGGCGCCGTCGGGCAGGAAATGATGAAGATCCTCGCCGAGCGCAAGTTCCCCGTCGGGGAGCTGCACTTGCTCGCAAGCGCCCGCTCGGCCGGCAAGGTCGTGTCGTGGCAGGGACAGAATATCGCCCTCGAGGAGGCGACGGACGCCGCCTTTGCCGGCATGGACATCGTCCTCGGCGCGGCGGAAAACGACATTGCCGAGCGCTTCGCTCCTGCGATCGTGCGCTCCGGCGCCGTGTTCGTGGATAACTCCTCGGCCTTTCGCCTGGACCCAAACGTGCCGCTCGTCGTGCCGGAGATCAACGCCGGAGACGTGAAGCTGCACCACGGCATCATCTCGAACCCCAACTGCTCGACCATCATCACGCTGACCGCCATCAACGCGCTGCGCAAGCTCTCACCCATCCGCGACATGGTCGTGTCGACGTATCAGGCCGTATCCGGCGCGGGCGCGGGCGGCCCGATCGAGCTGCAAAACGAGGTCGACGCCCTGCGCGCCGGCAAGAGCTACGCGCCGAAGGTGTTCGCGCACCAGATCGCCTACAACGTCATCCCGCAGATCGGCGGCGAGCAGTGCGACGGCTACACCTCCGAGGAGATGAAGCTCCAGAACGAGGGCCGCAAGATCCTGCACCTGCCGGACATGAACGTCTCGTGCACCTGCGTGCGCGTGCCCGTCGTGCGCAGCCACTCCATCTCCGCCGCCGTGCACTTCGTGCACCACATCTCCGTTGACGAGGCGCGCGCGGCCATCGCCGCCGCCCCCGGCTGCCGCCTTGTGGATGATCTCGACGCGCTGCAGTATCCCATGCCGCTCGACACGTCGGATCAGGATCTCGTGTTCGTCGGCCGCATCCGCCCCGACCTGACCGACCCCAACGGCCTGTGCCTCTGGTGCTGCGGCGACCAGGTGCGCAAGGGCGCGGCCACCAACTGCGTGCAGATCGCAGAGCTGCTGATCCAAAACGCCTGAAAAAGCAAAACGCCCCCGGCGGCTTCTTCTTGAAGCCGCCGGGGTTCCGTTTTGCGATACATGGCGGCAGGATCCGCCCCCTTGCGCAAGCGGCGCGGGTGTGGTATCCGCCGCATCCGGCACACGGTCATGGCCGGTGAGTCGGACGACTGAAACAGAAAAACGCCGCGGAGGCCTCCGCGGCGTTTTTTGTTATCCCTTGAGCTGCTGCGCGTACTCTTCCTGCGGCCGCAGGCGGCCGACGGCCGAGAACGACACGCGGTCAAAGTCCAGCGTCTCGCGCGCAAGGCCGAGGATGTCCTCGCGCGTGACGGCGTCGTAGCGCGCGAGCACCTCGTCCGCCGGGAGCACCCGGCCGAGGTACAGCTCGGAATAGCCGAGCTTGTTCATGCGCGAGGCGGTGGATTCCTCCGCCATGAGCACGCTCGCGTGCACCTGTTCGCGCGCGCGGTCGAGCTCCGACTGCGTGACGCCGTCGGTGCGGAAGCGCTCGAGCTCGTCGCGGATGAGCGCGAGCGCGCGCTGCTCCGTCTCGCGGCCGACGGCGGCGGAGATGCCGAACATGCCGCAGTCGAGAAAGCTCGCCGTGTAGGTGTAGATGGCGTAGCACAGACCGTTTTTCTCGCGCACGGTCTGAAACAGGCGCGAGGACATGTTCCCGCCGAGGATGGACGAGAGCAGCGCCATGGTGAAGCGCTCCTCCGCCCCCGTCGGCAGGCCGGGAAAGCCGATGCTGATCTGGTTTTGCTCGATGGCCTTGCGCTTGAGCGTGAAGGCCGGGGTGTAGCTGCCGGACCGCATGGTCAGATCCGGCCGCACGGGCAGCCACGAAAAGTGCGCGGCGAGGCGCGCGATGTTCTCATCCGTGAAGCTGCCGGACACGGCGATAACGATGCGCGGCGCGATATAGTGCGCGATCTGAAACGAGCGCAGGCGCGCACCCGTCAGCCGGTCGATCGTGGCCGGGCGTCCGAGCACCGGCCGCCCCAGCGCGCCGGGGAAGGCGGCGCCGATGAGCCGCTCCGTGACCAGATCCTCCGGCGTGTCGGCGTACATGTCCATCTCCTCGCGGATGACGCCGCGTTCGTTATCTGCGTCCGTCTCGGAAAAGTTCGATGTGAAGAGCATCTCGGCGAGCAGGTCGCCCGCGCGGTCGAGGTGCTCGTCGAGCACGCGCGCATAGTAGCACGTGCCCTCGCGCGTGGTGTAGGCATTCACCTGGCCGCCGATGGCGTCCATGCGTTCTGCCAGCTCGGAGGCGGAGTGCTGTGCCGTCCCCTTGAAGAGCATATGCTCGATAAAGTGCGCGCTGCCGGCCTCGCACGGCGACTCATACCGTGACCCAACGCCGACCCACACGCCGATGGCCGCCGAGCGCACGTGCGGCATGTGCTCGTAGACGATGCGCACGCCGTTCGGCAGCGTCTGTTTTTCGTACATAATGTGCTGTCCCCCCGTGGAAAAGTGGGCGGGGTGTATGCGCACCCCGCCCACACAGTTGTGCCGAAATTACATCAGGCCCTTTTCACGCATCGCGTCCTTGCGGGACAGGTCGATGCGGCCGCGATCGTCGACATTCATGACCTTGACCCAGGTCATGTCGCCGATCTTGAGCACATCCTCGACCTTTTCGGTGCGCTTGAACTCGAGATCCTTGATCTTGACGAGGCCGTCCTTGCCCGGAGCCAGCTCGACCCATGCGCCGAAGTCGCTGCGGATGTTGGAGACCTTGCCGTAGTACAGCTCGCCGACTTCCGGCTCGAAGACGATGTTCTCGATGGTCTTGCGCGCGGCGCGGCAGGCCTCGATGTCCTCGGACGCGATGAAGATGGAGCCGTCGTCCTCGATGTCGATCTTGCAGCCGGTGTCGGCGCAGATCTTCTGGATGACCTTGCCGCCCGAGCCGATGACCTCGCGGATCTTGTCGGGGTTGATCTTCATCTGGATCATCTTCGGGGCGGAATCGGCCAGCTCCTTGCGCGGCTCGGCGATCGCCTTGAGCATGATCTCATCGAGGATCTGGAAGCGGGCCTCGCGTGTCATGCGGAACGCTTCCTTGACGATCTCGTGCTTGAGGCCGTCGTTCTTGAGGTCCATCTGGATGGCGGTGATGCCCTGCTTCGTGCCGGCGACCTTGAAGTCCATCTCGCCGTGGAAGTCCTCAACGCCCTGAATGTCGATGAAGGTGGTGAAGTCGTCGCCGTCCTGGATCAGACCGCAGGAGATGCCGGCGACCGGCGCCTTGATGGGCACGCCGGCGTCCATGAGCGCGAGCGTGGAGCCGCAGATGGAGCCCTGCGACGTGGAACCGTTGGACGAGAGCACCTCGGACACCACACGGATGGCATACGGGAACTCCTCGACCGGCGGGATGACGCACTGCAGCGCCTTCTCAACGAGCGCGCCGTGGCCATACTCGCGGCGGTTGGTGCTGCGGGCGGCGCGGGCGTCGCCGGTGGAATACGGCGGCATGTTGTAGTGGTGCATGAAGCGCTTTTCTTCCTCTTCCCAGATGGTGTCGAGCTTCTGGGACATGGACAGCGTGGCGAGCGTGGCGATGGACAGCACCTGCGTCTGGCCGCGGGTGAACAGGCCCGAGCCGTGCACGCGCGGGATCACGCCGACCTCGGCGTCGAGCGGGCGGATCTCGTTCATCTTGCGGCCGTCGACACGATGACCGGCAAGCAGCCACTTCTTGACGATCTTCTTCTGCATCTTGTAGAGGATCTCGTCCATGTACTGCATCATGTCCGGGTGCTCGGCTTCATATTTTTCCTGCACGGCGGCGATCCATTCATTCACGCGCGCCTCGCGCACGTTCTTGTCGTCGGTGTCCATGCAGTACTCCATGCCTTCCATCTCGTTGGCGCACAGGAGCTCGAACAGATCCTCGTCAAAGGAGGCGTGCTCATACTCAAACTTCGGCTTGCCGATCTCGCTGACCATCTTGTCGATGAGATCGAGCACGGGCTGCAGGTGCTCGTGCGCCTGCACGATGCCCTCGTACATCACATCATCCGGCACCTGGTCGGCCTCGGACTCGATCATGACGATCTTCTTGTGCGTGGCCGCGATGGTGGTGGTCATGCGGTTGGTCTTGCGCTGCTCCTGCGTGGGATTGAAGAGGTACTTCTCGCCGTCCCAGCCGAGGACGATGCCGGCGATGGGGCCGTTGAACGGCACGTCGGAGATGCTCACGGCGGCGCTCGCGCCGATCATGGCGGTGATCTCCGGGCTGCAGTCGCGGTCGACGGACAGCACTTCACAGGCGATGATGACGTCGTTGCGCAGGTCGCTCGGGAAGAGCGGGCGCATCGGGCGGTCGATCAGGCGGCTGGCGAGCACGGCGGGCAGGCTGGGCTTGCCCTCGCGGCGCATGAAGCTGCCGGGGATGCGGCCGACGGCGTAGAGCTTTTCGTTAAAATCAACGGACAGCGGGAAGTAATCCACGCCGTCTTTCGGGCGGGCGGAGGCCGTGCAGGTGACGAGCACGGTCGTCTCGCCGTAGCTGACGAGGACGGCGGAGTTGCACAGCTCTGCGAGTTTGCCGGTCTCCATGACGAGGGGACGGCCTTCATACTCGATCTCGTAGCGCTTGTAGTTGGGGAACTGCTTGTGCGTGGTGATAATCATGGGTTCTGGTGCTCCTTTCTTTTGTTGGCGGAAACGCCAGAGCCAGCACTTGCATCCACGTCCCATGCGCGATGGGGCGCAGATTCAAATACTGGGCAGCGGCGCTCCCGAAAATGGGCTGCCGGGGCGGAAACGAAAAAAGCAGGGGGACAATATGAAATTATCCCCCTGCGTTCAAACGTTCATACCCTTCGGAAAAGCCGAACTTACTTGCGGATGTTCAGCTTTGCAATGATCGCACGATAGCGCTCGATGTCCTTCTTGGCGAGGTAGTCGAGCAGACGGCGGCGCTTACCGACCATCTTGTACATGCCCAGACGGCTGTGCTTGTCGTTCGGGTGCACCTTCAGGTGCTCGGTGAGCTGGTGGATGCGCTCGGTGAGGATGGCGATCTGGACCTCCGGAGAACCGGTGTCGCCCTCGTGCGTCTTGTTGGCTTCGATGACTGCGGTCTTTTCAGCTTTGGTGATCATGGTGATGACTTCCTTTCTTTGTTTTCGTATCCGCTGGCGCAGAACCGGGCGGAAAGGCACCGCTGCAAAGCGGCAAGCCCCGGATCCGGGCACATGGACTGTTTTACAATACCACACCCCGCGGTACTTGTAAAGAGAAATCTTTCTCCATACGCCGCGCGGCGCAAAATTCCCGCCGCCGTCTCGGCGGACAGCGGCGGGAACGGGCCAAACTTATTTCGCGCCCTTGCCGTGGGCGGCCTTCATGCGGCGCTCATGGTCGAGGATGCGCTTGCGGATGCGCAGGCTCTTGGGCGTGACCTCGAGCAGCTCGTCGTCCGCGAGGAACTCCAGGCACTGCTCCAGGCTCAGCTTGCGCGGCGGCACGAGACGCAGCGCGTCGTCAGAGCCGGCGGCGCGGGTGTTGGTCAGCTGCTTTTTCTTGCAGACGTTGACGGTGATGTCCTCCTGCTTCGGCGACACACCGACGACCATGCCGGCATACACGGGCACGCCCGCACCGATGAACAGCTGGCCGCGCTCCTGCGCGTTGAACAGGCCGTAGGTGATGCTCTCGCCGGTCTCGAACGAGACGAGCGAGCCGGTGTTGCGGCGGCTGAGGTCACCCTTATAGGGGGCGTAGCTGTCAAAGACGGAGGCCATGATGCCCTCGCCCTTCGTATCGGTCAGAAATTCGTTGCGGTAGCCGAACAGGCCGCGCGCCGGCACGAGAAACTCCAGACGCGTGCGCTTGCCGATGGGCTCCATCTGCTGCAGTTCACCCTTGCGGGCGCTGAGCTTTTCGATCACGGCGCCGACGGCATCGGCCGGGACGTCGGCGACAAGGCGCTCGATCGGCTCGCACTTCTGGCCGTTGATCGTCTGGTAGAGCACGCGCGGGGGCGAGACCTGGAACTCATACCCCTCGCGGCGCATGGTCTCGATGAGGATGGACAGCGACATTTCGCCGCGGCCGGCGACGTTGAACGAATCCGTCGCGCCCTCGAGATCGCTCACGCGCAGGGACACGTCCTTGAGCGTCTCGCGGTAGAGCCGCTCGCGGATCTGGCGGCTGGTGACGAACTTGCCCTCGCGGCCGGCAAACGGGCCGTCGTTGACGGAGAAGGTCATCTCCATCGTGGGCGCGGAAATCTTCACGAACTCGATCGGCTCGACGCAGCTCGGCGCGCAGATCGTGTCGCCGATGGTAATGTCGCCGATGCCGGACATGGCGATGATGCTGCCGGCCTCCGCCTCCGTGACGGGCACGCGCTGCAGGCCCTCAAACTCATACATGGACACGGCCTTGGCCTTCTTGGCCGGGGCGTCCGGTTCGTGGTAGTTGCACACGGCGATCTCCTCGTTCTGACGGATGACGCCGCGCTCGATGCGGCCGATGGCGATGCGGCCGACAAACTCATTGTAGTCGATGGACGACACGAGCATCTGGAATGGCGCGTCGACGTTCTGCTCCGGCGCGGGGATATACTCCAGAATGGTGTCGAACAGCGGGCGCAGGTCCTTGCCCGGCACATCCGGGGAGTAGGACGCGGTGCCCTGACGGCCCGAGCAGAAGAGCATGGGCGAGTCGAGCTGTTCGTCGGTCGCGTTGAGGTCCATGAGCAGCTCGAGCACCTCGTCAATGACCTCGTGGATACGCTGGTCGGGGCGGTCGATCTTGTTGATGACGACGATGACGCGGTGGCCGAGCTCGAGCGCCTTGCTGAGCACGAAGCGCGTCTGCGGCATGGGGCCCTCGGCGGCGTCGACGAGCAGAATGACGCCGTTGACCATCTTCAGGACACGCTCGACCTCGCCGCCGAAGTCGGCGTGGCCCGGGGTGTCGACGATGTTGATCTTCGTGTCGCCGTAGCGCACGGCGGTATTCTTGGCCAGGATCGTGATGCCGCGCTCGCGCTCCAGATCGTTGGAGTCCATGACGCGGTCGACGACCTCCTGATTTTCACGGTAGACGCCGCTCTGCTTGAGCATCTCGTCGACCAGGGTGGTCTTGCCGTGGTCAACGTGGGCGATGATGGCGACGTTTCTCAATTTCTCCATTTTGCACACTTCCTCAACGCAAATACATATTTCAAATGATTTCTGTTCGCACGAAATTGTATTTTAGCATGGAAAACCTGATATTGCAACAGTTTTTCGTGTTTACATTCTCCGAACGGCATGATAAAATGTGTTCATATCTGTATTTTTCGTTTTTGAGGGGGCAGACCATGGATTCCAACTTCTTTGCGCTCATTTCGCGCATGCGCTATATCGCGCGCTGGGGCCTGATGCGCAACGCCCTGCCCGAGAACATTCAGGAGCACAGCCACATGGTGGCCGTGCTGGCGCACGCGCTCGGCGTCATCCGGCGCGACATTTTCCACCAGCCGTGCGACGTCAACGCGCTCGCAACTGCGGCGCTGTATCACGATGCGTCGGAGATCCTCACGGGCGACCTGCCGACGCCGATCAAGTATCACAACGCGGAGATCATGTCGGCCTACCACGCGGTGGAGGATCTGGCCGTGCAGAAGCTGCTCGGCATGCTGCCGCCGGAGCTGCGCGGGACCTATGCCGATGTGCTCGCCGAGGATAAGGACGGCGACATTTACCCGCTCGTGAAGGCGGCCGACAAGCTCTCAGCCTACATCAAGTGCATCGAGGAGCGCAAGGCCGGCAACAACGAGTTTCTCTCCGCCGAGGCGCAGACGCGCGCGGCGCTCGAGGCATCCTCCCTGCCGGAGGTGCAGTATTTTCTGGAGCATTTCATCCCCGCGTTCGAGCGCGATCTCGACGAGCTCGGCGCGATCGGTCAATAAGGAGGACAAACCATGCGTGCAATCGTAACCGTGATCGGAAAAGACCATGTCGGCATCATCGCCGACGTGACCGCCCTGCTGGCGCAGTACGGCGTGAACGTGCTGGACATCAGCCAGACGGTATTGCAGGAATACTTCACGATGATCATGCTCGTGGACGCAGCGCAGTGCACCGTGCCGTTTGCAGACCTCGCCCGCACGCTCGACGAGGCCGGCACACAGCGCGGCCTGCAGATCCGCGCCCAGCGCGAGGACATCTTCAACGCCATGCACCGCATCTGAGAGGACACGACCATGATCAACCGCAGTGAAATTTTGCAGACAATCGCCATGATCGACCAGCAGCACCTCGACATCCGCACCATCACGATGGGCGTCTCCTTGCTCGACTGCGCGGACACGGACATCGAGCGCAGCTGCACGAAGGTATACGACAAGATCTGCCGCCTTGCGGGCGATCTCGTGCGCACGGGCGAAGATATCGAGGCCGAGTTCGGCATCCCCATCGTCAATAAGCGCGTGTCCGTCACGCCCATCTCCCTCGTCGGAGCGGGCACGGGCGCGCAGTCCTATGTGCCGTATGCCAAAGCGCTCGACCGCGCCGCGCACGAGATCGGCGTCAACTTCCTCGGCGGCTTTTCCGCGCTCGTGCACAAGGGCATGACGGAATCTGACCGCGTGCTCATCGCCTCCATCCCGGAGGCGCTGGCGGAGACGGAGCTGGTGTGCGCGAGCGTGAACGTCGGCTCGACGCGCGCGGGCATCAACATGGACGCCGTGGCCGAGATGGGCCGCACCGTCAAGCGCGCCGCCGCGCTTACGGCCGATCAGGGCGGCATGGCCTGCGCCAAGCTCGTGGTCTTTGCCAACGCCGTGGAGGACAACCCCTTCATGGCCGGGGCGTTTCACGGCGTGGGCGAGCCGGAGTGCGAGGTGCACGTCGGCGTGTCCGGGCCGGGCGTGGTGCAGCACGCGCTGCAAAGCGTGCATGGCCAGCCGTTCGACGTCGTGGCCGAGACGGTGAAAAAGACGGCCTTCCGCATCACGCGCATGGGCCAGCTCGTGGCGCAGGAGGCGTCCGCGCGGCTGGGCGTGCCGTTCGGCATCGTGGACCTGTCGCTCGCACCGACGCCCGCCGTCGGCGACAGCGTGGCCGCCGTGCTCGAGGAGATGGGGCTGGAGTCCGTCGGCGGGCCCGGCACCACGGCGGCACTCGCGCTGCTCAACGATGCGGTGAAAAAAGGCGGCGTCATGGCGTCGTCCCACGTCGGCGGGCTCTCGGGTGCGTTCATCCCCGTGTCGGAGGATGCCGGCATGATCGCCGCGGCCGAGGCCGGCCGCCTGACGATCGAGAAGCTCGAGGCCATGACGTGCGTGTGCTCCGTGGGGCTGGACATGATCGCCGTGCCCGGCGACACGCCGGCCGAGACGATCTCCGCCATCATCGCGGACGAGGCCGCCATCGGCATGATCAACAACAAGACCACCGCCGTGCGCATCATCCCCGCCCCCGGCAAGCAGGTGGGCGACACGGTGGCGTTCGGCGGCCTGCTCGGCAGCGCGCCGGTCATGCCGGTCAACCGCTGCAGCGCGGCCGACTTCATCGCCCGCGGCGGGCGCATCCCCGCCCCGCTGCACAGCCTGAAAAACTGAGAGGAGAATCCAGCCTTGACACAGGAAAAGATGGATCGCATCAGCGAGCTGACGCGCATCGCGCGCGAGCGCGACCTGACCCCCGAGGAACAGGCCGAGCGCAAGGCACTGCGCGAGGAATACCTCGCCGACTGGCGCCGCAGCACGATCGACGTGCTCGAAAACACGTACATCGACCACGGCGACGGCCGCATCACGAAACTGCCGAAGAAAAAGCGCTGAGCCGTCACGCTCTTGACAAGCGCGGCATATCGTGTTATACAAGAAAGAGGAATTCCCCTTAAGAAGGGGGAAATAAACCGGAAGGAGCCTGAGCCATGCGTCTTTGCAGCTGCAGCAGCATCCGGGTCGCGGCATGTCCGACGGCCTGTTGTTGTCGTGCACAAAGAAGTGTCGCTTTCTGCCGGTAAACCCACGGCCGCGCCCAAAAGGTGCGTCCGCTGTGCATCCACATGGTTTTGCAACGCAGGAAGCCGCGCGCTTCCTGCGTTTTTTGCCTGTGGCGCTATGTGAAAGAAGAAGGAGTGTCCCCATCATGACGCAAAAAAGTCTGCTGCACGCCGTGGCGGCACAGATCGCCAACGGCTACGAAACGGCCGAAGTGCCCATGTACAGCGAGCAGCTGCGCATGCCCGACCGCAAGGTCATCATCAAGATCATCGAGAACCTGCAGAAGGTGTTCTTCCCGGCGTATTTCGCGGGCGGCACGGTGTCGCACGTCTCGGCCGAGACGTTTGCGGAGTTCCTGCTCGGCGAGATCTACACCGACCTGTGCGAGCAGGTGCACCTGGCGTTTTCCAACACGATCAAGGACGAGGCGGAGCTGCGCGAGCGCACGAGCGCCGTGTGCGACCGCTTCCTGTGCCGCCTGCCGCAGATCCAGGCCATGCTCATGAAGGACGTGGCCGCAAACTTCGACGGCGACCCCGCCGCCGGCAGCAAGGAGGAGGTCATCTTCTCCTACCCCGGCCTGTACGCGATCTTCGTCTACCGCGTGGCGCACGAGCTCTACGAGAGCAAGGTTCCGCTCATCCCGCGCATCATGAGCGAGTACGCCCACGGCGCGACCGGCATTGACATCAACCCCGGCGCGCAGATCGGCGAATATTTCTTCATCGACCACGGCACCGGCATCGTCGTCGGCGAGACGACGATCATCGGCGACCACGTCAAGCTCTATCAGGGCGTGACGCTCGGCGCGCTCAGCCCGCGCCACGGCCATGCCGTGACCGGCAAGCGCCACCCCACCGTCGGCGACAACGCCACGATCTACTCCGGCGCGTCCATCCTCGGCGGCAAGACCGTCATCGGCGCAAACTCCGTCATCGGCGGCAACTCGTTCATCACCGAGTCCATAGCCCCGAACACGAAGGCCAGCACCGAGACCCCGCGCATGATCTTCCGCGTCGCGCAGCCGAAGCCCGGCGACGAGAAATAACCCGTAAGCAAGAAAACACCGCAGGCCGGTTAGCCTGCGGTGTTTTTTACCATTATGCAGTTTCGCGCGCTCACAATACCCCAATGCCGATGCTCAGCACCGCGCCGACGAGCACGATGCCGATGCCGACGAGACACAGCACCACGACGACGGCGGTGCTCATATGCCGGCGCGAGGCGATCGCCCCGATGGTGAGGCCGAGCCCCATCAGCGCGGACACCGCGAGCACGAGCCACGCACCGCCCTTCATTTGCAGAGGGCGACGGCGGTCTTCGCCGCGACGCGGGCGTTATTGAGCACGAGCTGGATGTTGCTCTCGAGACTGTCGCCGCCGGTGAGCTCCGCCACACGGGCAAGCAGGAACGGCGTGGTCTCCTTGCCGTGGATGCCCTGCTCATGGCTCTCGGCGAGCGCCTGATCGATGGCCTTGTCGATGACGGTCTTGTCCATGGCATACTGCTGCGGGATCGGGTTCGTGACGAGCATGCCGGTCTTGAGGCCCAGGTCGCGCTGCGCCTGGAAGATGGCAGCCAGATCCTCCGGCGTGTCGACGCGCGCGTCAACGCCGAGGCCGCTCTCGCGGGTATAGAACGCGGGCAGCTCATCCGTGCCGTAGCCGAGCACGGGCACGCCCTTCGTCTCCAGATACTCCAGTGTCAGGCCGAGGTCGAGGATGGCCTTCGCACCCGCGCACACGACCATGACCGGCGTCTGCGCCAGCTCTTCGAGGTCGGCGGAGATGTCCATGGTCGTCTCGGCGCCGCGGTGCACGCCGCCGATGCCGCCGGTGGCAAAGACCTGGATGCCCGCCATATGGGCGATCATCATCGTCGTGGTAACGGTGGTCGCGCCGTCCGCGCCGCGCGCGCAGATGACCGGCAGATCGCGGCGGGAGACCTTGGCGACCTTGCGCCCGGCCTTGCCGAGGTAGGTGATCTCCTCCTTGGACAGGCCGGCCTTCAGGCGGCCGCCGAGGATGGCGATGGTGGCGGGCACGGCGCCGTTGTCGCGCAGAGTCTGCTCGACGAGCAGGGCCGTCTCGACGTTTTTCGGATAGGGCATGCCGTGGGAGATGATCGTGCTCTCGAGCGCGACGACCGGGCGGCCGTCCGCGAGCGCCTGCTGCACCTCGGGTGCGATGTCCAGATATTTGTTCATGTTCATAATCAAAAACCTCCTTGGTTGTGTCGGTCCGCTTGGTTCGCCTATATTGTAAAAGGTTTTCCGAAATTGTCAAGCACAATCCATCCGCAGCCGTTTCGGCCGCGATCAAAAGGAGGCTGCCGAAGCAGCCTCCCAAAAATGCATATACAAAAAATCACGCAGCCAGAAGCGACGAAGCCGGCTCCGGATCTTCCCCGGAATTCATGACTTCATCCATGCCGATGTTGTAGAGGTTGAAGAACACCTGCGCAAGCTGCGCGCGCGTGAGCATGCCGGTCGGGTCAAAGTGCGCGCCGCCCACGCCGTTCATGATGCCGCCCAGGTAGCAGAACGCCACGCCCGCTCTCGCCCAGGAAGCGACGCTGCCGCCGTCCGCGATCTCAGCCAGAGCCGCATCGACCAGATCCGCGCCGAGCTTCACATCGGCCATGCGCAAGAGGATGGTCGCCATCTCCTGACGGCTGACGGCCCGCGCCGGACGGTACGTGCCGTCCTCATAGCCCTTCAGGATGCCGGTACTGCTGGCCCAGAGCATGGCATCGTAATACCACGCACCCGGAGCAACGTCCGCAAATGCGCCCGTTCTCTCCACGGTCGGCGAACCGGCGAGCCGGTAGAGCACCTGCGCGACCATGGCGCGGGTCGTCGTCACGTTCGGCGCAAACTCGGTCGCGGTCATGCCGTTCATCAGGCCGGAAGCCTGTGCGAAATCGACAGCCGCCTTGTACCAGCCGCTCTGCGCATCGGTGAAGGTGTTGGGCACAAAGACCAGATTCGGCATGGCCTTGAGCAGGTCGGCCGTGGCCGCCTCGACCGCTTCCGTCGTCTTCGCCGCCTTGTAGGCCGCATAGGCCGCCTTCACGCCCTGGACGGAGTCTTCCGTGTACGCCGTCAGGTCACACAGCAGGCTCATATTCTCCAGGAACGTCCCGCGGGCCTCCAGCTCTTCAGCGGACGCCGCTCTCACGATGCGGTCGCCCGGCAGGGCATATTCCTCGCCGATGACGCCCTTGAGCTCCTTCGTGATGTATTCCATGACCACCTCGTCCAGCGGCAGGCCGGTGTCGAACTGGTCGGTCGCCGCCGCGAAGGCGTAGTAGGTGTCGCCGCCGCCGGCCACGAAGTTGTTCGTGACGACAGCGTAGGTAGCCGTCGGGTCAAACGCCTTGCCGTTGACGTTGTCAATGGTCACGCGCTGGATGCTCTTCGGGCCGTAGTAGGTGGATTTGGGATAGGGATCCGGATTCGCGTCATACTTCTCATAGGTCTTGAGGGCAAACTGCAGGCCGGCCGCCTGCGGGAAGCCGCCGAGGGATTCCGGCGTGCAGAAAGTACTGGCCTCGAGCGCCTCGAGCAGCTCGGCGCCGGTCACGTAAACAACTGCCAGCGTGTTGCCGAACGGCAGCACGGTGTTGATGTCCTTCTTGGTGATGTCGCCCGCCTTGACGGTCGCGCGGATGCCGCCGCCGTTCGTGATGGCGACCACGTTCTCCACCGGGACCTTGATCGTGGCGTCGCTGCGGATCTTCCAGAGCATGGCGTCCGTGATCAGGTCGCCGAGGTTGGTCTCGGAGTCACGGTTGCCGTCGGGGGCCTTCGCGCCGTTGAGCGTGACCTTGCTGACGGCAAACTTCTCGCCTTAGGCCTTGTCGATGGGGTCGATGATGGCCTTGGCGGCCGCGGCGACCTTCTCATCGCGCGTTTTGTAGTCAACGACGGTGACGTCCTTGCCTTCGACCTTCTCCTTGTGCCAGATGCCCTTGAGCTCGTTGCCGACGATCTTCTTCGTGGCGTTGTCAATGGTGATGACGCCGATGTTGGCAAAAGCCGTGCCCGTGGACTGGATGTCCTCGCCGTTCGGGCCGGCGGTGATCACGCTGTGGGAGTGGCCGTCGATGATGAAGTCGATGCCCTTCACGTTCTTGGCCAGGTCATAGGAGGTGTAGGGCTCGGAGCTGCCGTCGATGCCCAAGTGGGACAGGCAGACGATGAGGTCTGCGCCCTGCTCCTTGAGGGCTTTGACCTGCGCGTCCGCGCAGGCATAGAGCTCTTTGCCGTCCTTGCCCGCGAGGAACTTCAGGCCCTCGATCAGCTTCGGGTTGGCCTTGGTCTGCGCTTCGGGCGTCTCGAGACCGAAGAAGCCGATCTTCACGCCGCCCTTTTCGATGATGGTGTTGGCATCGAAAATGGTCTTGCCGTCGGCGCCGAGCACGTCGGCGCACAGGACCTTGAACTTGGCAGCCTTCATGTTCTCCGCCAGCTGGGCATAGCCGTAGTCGAACTCGTGGTTGCCGATGGTGGCCACATCGTAGCCGGTGGCGTTCATCATGGTCACCGCGTCCGCGCCCTTATGGACGCTGACGTAGACGGTGCCCTGACTGTAGTCGCCGGCGTCGGCCAGGATGACCTCGGCGCCCTGCGCCTCATAGTCTGCCTTCAGGGATGCCATGGCCGCATACAGGTCGATCGCACCGTGCACGTCGTTCGAGTGCAGGATGACGGTCTTGCCGGCAAGCGGCTTTGCCTCGTCAGCCGCAAACGCCGTGCACGACAGACTCAGGATCAGGCACAGCACCAGCAGCAGCGAAAGCAGTTTCTTCGTGTGCTTCATGTGATATCCTCCATTTTTCAAGTTTGGGGTATCGCTGTTTTGATTATAGCATCCCATGAGAAAAATTGGGATGGGCTTTGCGCAAAAAGTGCGGCAAATCCGGCGCGCAATTTGAACAAAATTATTCGCTATTTTTGCCCCATTTGTCAAATAACCGAAGCAGACACCGTTTTCTTCTTTTCCCCATTTACAACGCTTCAGATAATATGATAAACTATTGTTTCAAAGTGTTATTTGAAAGGAGCCGAACGATGAGCTACGCAGACGAGGTCTTTATCCGCAACTGCCGCGACATTCTGACGCACGGCGTCTGGGACACCGATCAGACCGTGCGCCCCCACTGGGAGGACGACGGCGCGCCAGCGCACACGGTCAAAAAGTTCGGCATCGTCAACCGCTATGACCTGTCCAAAGAATTTCCGCTGCTGACGCTGCGGCGCACCTACTGGAAGACCGCCGTGGACGAGCTGCTGTGGATCTGGCAGCAGAAGTCGAACAACATCCACGACCTGCGCGGCCACATCTGGGATCAGTGGGCCGACGAGACCGGCTCGATCGGCAAGGCCTACGGCTACCAGCTCGGCGTCAAGCACCAGTATCCCGAGGGTGAATTCGACCAGGTGGACCGCGTGCTCTACGACCTGAAGCACAACCCTGCCTCCCGCCGCATCCTGACGAATATTTATACGTTCGAGGATCTGCACGAGATGGCGCTCTATCCATGCGCGTACTCGATGACGTTCAACGTCTCGGGCAACACGCTCAACGCCATCCTCAACCAGCGCAGCCAGGACATGCTCGCGGCGAACAACTGGAACGTCGTGCAGTACGCCGTGCTCGTGCACATGTTCGCGCAGGTGTCCGGTCTGCAGGCGGGCGAGCTGGTGCACGTCATTGCCGACGCGCACATCTACGACCGCCACGTGCCGGTCATCGAGCAGCTGATCCAGAACGAGCCGAAACCGGCACCGCAGTTTTTCATCGACCCGGACGTGCACGATTTTTACGCCTTCACCCGCGACAGCTTCCGCGTCGAGGGGTACGAATACAGCGAGTTCACGGGGAAGATCCCCATCGCGGTGTAAGGGGGACTGAGCCATGGATGCGATCGTCGCCGTCTATGCCGACTGGGGCATCGGGGCCAAGGGCACGCAGCCGCTCGTGATCCCGGCCGACCGCCGCCGCTTCCGCGAGCTGACGATGGGCGCGGCCGTGATCGTCGGCCGACGCACGCTGGACGATTTTCCGGGCGGCAGGCCGCTGCCGGGGCGCGAAAACCTCGTGCTCACGCGGCAGAACATCGTGATCGAGGGCGCGCAGGTGGTACACTCCCCGGCGGAGGCCGCGGCCGCCGCCGCGCAGTATGACCGCTGCTTCGTCATCGGCGGAGACAGCGTGTTTCGGCAGATGTTTCCCCACCTGACGCGCGTATACGTCACGAAAATCGACGCCGCGCCCCACTCGGACGTGTTTTTTCCGGATCTGGACGCCGACCCCGCGTGGCGCTGCGCGGCGAGCGAGCCGCGCGCGGAGCACGACGGCGTGGGCTATCAGTTTTGCGTGTACGAAAAAGCAGAAGCATAAAAAGCCTCGCAGAGTTTGCCGCCCGCAGGCGGCAAAAAAAGTGCAATCATTTTCTCGCGCGACATGTGCGTGAGAGAAAATACTTCCCAGACTGCAAGTGTGGAATTTGTGCGCCATCGGCGTACAAATTCTGCGCGCAGCAGACTGCAAGCCTTTTGTCGGGAAAACCTCCGGTTGTTCCGACAAACTCAAAACCGCCGCTTTCCTCTTCGGAAAGCGGCGGTTTTTTATGCCCTCACCCGGTGAGCACCGTGAGTGAGAGCGCGTTGATGCACATGTGGAAAAACACCGGCGGCCAGATCGAGCGCGTCTGCTCATAGCAGAACGTGAGCGCGGCCGACACCGGCACATACGCCAGCGCCGAGAGCAGCAGCTTCGGATCCTGATACACGAGCACATACTGCCAGACATGGTAGAGCGAGAAGAGCACGATCGACGCGGCATAGGCCCAAAAGCGGCTCTTCGGCCGGATCGTGCCGAAGACCACGCCGCGAAACAGGCACTCCTCCACGAGCGGCGCCATGAGCACCGCGACGGCGATCATGCGCTTGTAGTCCGTCCGGGCGAGGCCGGTCACAGCATCGTTGTTCGGCACGGGCAGCTCGCCGATGAGGCTCGTGCCGAGCTGCAGCACGAGCGAGAGCAGCACGTCGATGCCGTAGGCGGCAAACATCATGCCGAGGCAGCGCAGGATGCTGCCGACCATCGTGTCAAAGCTGCGGCGCAGAAACCGCCACATGGCGATGAGCGTGAACACAAGACCGCAGAGATAATACACCACGTTGCACGTGACGTCCGACGGCAACTCACCGAACACCGCCAGGAGCAGCATGCCGAGCGTCAGCGGCAGCACGACCGCATGGATGGGAAAATACACCCAGCCCGCGATGCGCGCGCCGCGCGGCATGGGGTCTGTCCACGCCGTGTTGGGATGTTCCACGTCAGCCCCTCGCTTTCTGCTGCAGCTCAAAGAGCAGGCGCATGGCCTCGAGTGGCGTGATCGTGTTGAGGTCGATGCTGCGCAGCTGCTCGGCGATTTCGTCCCCGGCCGCGTCGCCGAGCGTCATCTGCGCCGCATCCTGCGCCGCGTGGGCGGGCGCGGCCAGCTCCGTCGCGCCGGACTCCAGCTCGCGCAGGTAGGTCTTGGCCTTCGTAATGATCGCGTCGGGCACGCCGGCGAGCTTGGCGACCTCGATGCCGTAGCTGTCGTCGGCCGCGCCGGCGACGATCTTGCGCAGGAACAGCAGCGTGCCGCCCTGCTTTTTGGCCGTGATGTTGTAGTTGCGCACGCCGGGCAGCGTCTGCTCGAGCGCGGTCAGCTCGTGGTAGTGCGTGGCGAACATGGTCTTGGCGCCGAGGCGGCGGGGGTCTGCGCAGTATTCGAGCACCGCGCGGGCAATGGCCATGCCGTCATAGGTGGACGTGCCGCGGCCGATCTCATCGAGGATGAGCAGGCTCTGCGCCGTGGCGTGGCGGAGGATGTTGGCCATCTCGCTCATCTCGACCATGAACGTGCTCTGTCCGGCGGCGAGATCGTCGGACGCGCCGATGCGCGTGAACACGCGGTCGACCACGCCGATGACGGCGCTCTTGGCCGGGACGAACGAGCCCATCTGCGCCATGAGCACGATGAGCGCGGTCTGGCGCATATACGTGGATTTACCGGCCATGTTCGGCCCGGTCACGATGGCGACGCGGTCGTCCGCGTCGTTGAGGAACGTGTCGTTCGGGACAAAGAGACTGTCCTTCTGCGCCTGCTCGACAACGGGGTGACGCCCCTCGCGGATATCGAGCATGCGCGAGAGATCGACCTCGGGGCAGACGTAGTGGTTTTTCACCGCCGTCTCCGCCAGCGAGCACAGCGCGTCGAGCCGGGCCACGGCGTCCGCCGCCGCCTGCACGCGCGCGACCTCGCCCGCGACGAGCTGGCGCACCTCGTTGAAGAGCGTGTACTCCAGCTCCGCGATGCGCTCGCGCGCTGTCAGGAGCGTGTTCTCGAGGTCTTTGAGCTCGCGCGTGAAATAGCGCTCGCTCGACACCAGCGTCTGCTTGCGGATATAGTCGTCCGGCAGCTCGGTGACGCCCGCGCTGTTCGGAATGTCGATGTAGTAGCCAAAAACCTTGTTGTAGCCGACCTTGAGCTTTTTCGCGCCGGTGCGCTCGCGCTCGCGCTGCTCGAGCTCGGCGACAGTCTGCGCGCCGTGGTCGCGCACGTTGCGCAGGCGGTCGACCTCCTCGCTGTAGCCTGGGCGGAGGATACCGCCCTCGCGCACGGAAAACGGCGGTTCGTCGCAGATGGCGCGGTCGATGCGCGCGCAGAGATCGGCGAGCGTGTCCATCTGCGCAATGTCGCGCAGGGCCGCACTGTGTACGTCCTTGAGCAGCGCTGTCAGGTTCGGCAGCTGCGCGCAGCACAGGGCCAGCGCGTGCAGGTCGCGCCCGTTGGCCGAGCCGTACACCGCGCGGGAGACAAGACGCTGCATGTCGCCGATCTCGCGCAGGCAGCGGATGAGCTCGCCCCGCAGGACGTTGTCGCCCACCAGCTCCTCCACCGCGCCGAGGCGGCGGCGGATCTGCACGGGGCTGAGCAGCGGGCGCTCCACCCACGCGCGCAGCAGGCGGCCGCCCATGGGCGTTTTCGTCTTGTCGAGCACCCAGAGGAGGCTGCCGCGCTTTTCGCCGGAGCGGAGGTTTTCCGTCAGCTCAAGGTTGCGGCGCGTGGTGTAGTCCAGCTCCATGTAGTGGTCGTCACCCAGCAGCTCCAGCCGCCGGATGTGGCCGAGGTCGCACTTTTGCGTCTCGTGCAGGTAGGCCAGCAGCGCCCCGGCCGCGCACACGGCCGCCGGCGCCTCGCCGAGGCCGAGCTCGTCCGTGCTCTGCACGCCAAACTGCTCGCACACGCGCGCGGCTGCCGCCATGTATTCAAACCGGTCGCCACCCGCCTCAATCAGACTGCCGAGGCGCTTGGTGAGGAAGGTGCGGATGTCGTCATTTTCCGCCGCCGCGTCGGCGCACACGGCCTCGCGCGGAGCGAAGCGGCCGAGCTCGTTGAGGATGTGGCTCACGGCGTCGGCCGGATAGTTCGCGGCGCAGAATTCCCCCGTCGAGAGGTCGCAGAACGCCGTGCCGCCGGACTGCGCGCTGAGATACACCGCGCAGAGGTAGTTCGATTTGTTCTCCTCGAGCATGGACGAGGCCGTGACTGTGCCGGGCGTGATGATGCGGATCACGTCGCGGTCGACCAGCCCCTTGGCCAGCGCGGGGTCTTCCAGCTGCTCGCAGATGGCCACCTTGTAGCCCTTGGCGATCAGGCGGCCGATGTACGCCTCGGCCGAGTGGTACGGCACGCCGCACATGGGCGTGCGCTCGGCCGGATCCTCAACATTGCGGTCGCGCGTCGTGAGCGTGAGGTCGAGCTCGCGCGCGGCCAGGCGCGCGTCGTCGTCGAACATCTCATAGAAATCACCCAGCCGGAAAAACAGCAGGCAGTCGGGGTTGCGCTGCTTGATCTCATAATATTGCCGCTTCATCGGCGTAAGTTCCGCCATGCGTCATACCTCCTCGCCATAGAGCGCCCAGGTGTTGCTTCCGGTGATCTTCACGTCCACGAACCGGCCGACAAGGGATGCGTCCCCGCGCATATGCACGAGGCGGCCGCCCTTCGTGCGCGCCGTGAGCGGATGGTCGCCCCGGCCGTCGGCCCCGTCGACGAGCACGCGCTGCACGCTGCCCTCATAGGCACGGTGCTTTTCCTCCGAGATGCGGTTGGCCGCCGCGACGAGCGCGTCAAAGCGCACCTGCTTCTGCGCGCGGGTGTAGGGGTCGGGCATCTTCGCCGCCGGCGTGCCGACGCGCGGCGAGTAGATGAAGGTGAACATCGCGTCGTAGCGCACGGTCTCGATGAGCGAGAGCGTGTCGTCAAATTCGGCGTCCGTCTCGCCGGGGAAACCCACGATGATGTCCGTCGTGAGCACAAGATCGGGCATGTACTGCCGCGCGAGCGCCACCTGCGCCAGATATTTCTCGCGCGTGTAGCCGCGGTTCATCGCGTGCAGGACGCGGTCGTTGCCGCTCTGCACGGGCAGGTGCATCTGGTGCGCGCACTTTTCGCACTCGGCCATGGCGCGGAAGAGCTTTTCCGTCGCGTCCTTCGGGTGGCTGCTCATGAAGCGGATGACAAAGTCGCCCGGGATGGCGTTGAGCCGCCGGATGAGGTCGGCAAAGTCCACGTCCTCGTCGAGGTCGCGGCCGTAGGAGTCGACGTTCTGCCCCAGGAGCGTGATGTCCTTATATCCCGCCGCGACGAGCTCGCGTGCCTCGCGCTCGATCTCGTCCGGGTGGCGGGAGCGCTCGCGCCCGCGCACATACGGCACGATGCAGTAGGTGCAGAAGTTGTTGCACCCGTACATGATCGACAGCCACGCCTTGACGCTGCCGTCGCGCTGCTGGGGGATGCCCTCGGCCACGCTGCCGTCCGCCGGCGCGATGGCAAACACGCGCCGGTGCTCGGTGCAGACGGTGCGCAGCAGCTCCGGAAAGCGCCACAGCTCGTGCGGGCCGAAGACGAGGTCGACGATGCGGTAGGACTTTTTCAGCTTCTCGGCCACATGCTCCTGCTGCGCCATGCAGCCGCAGACCGCGATGATCTGGTTGGGGTTGTGCGCCTTGGTGTGCGTCAGCGCGCCGACGTTGCCGAACACGCGCGTCTCAGCGTGCTCGCGCACGGCGCAGGTGTTCATGACGACGACGTCGGCCGCGAATTCGTCCTGTGTGAAATCAAAGCCCATGGCGCGCAGATAGCCGCGCAGCTTTTCGCTGTCGGCCTCGTTCTGCTGGCAGCCGTAGGTATCGACCATGGCCAGCGGCTGGCGGCCGCCGGCGGTGAAGTGCGCGCGCAGCTGCGCGCAGATATCCATCTGGTGCTGGATGTCCGATTCGGGGATCTCCGTTCTCTGATAGCTCATGCAATGCTCCTGCCTGTCCGGCCTGGCCGGATAAAATTTGAAGTGTGATAGAATATTGTAGCATTTCGCGGTGGAATTTTCAATGACAATCCTTTATAATATACGCGCGGGGCGCACACGCCCCATGGACTGTACTTAAAGGAGGGCAAACGATGCCCGATATTCAAATTCTCTCTCCGCATCTGGCGGATCTGATCGCCGCGGGCGAGGTCGTGGAGCGGCCCGCCTCAGTGGTCAAGGAGCTGGTGGAAAACGCATTTGACGCCGGGGCCCGCACCGTGACGGTGGAGCTGCGCGGCGGCGGCGCGACATATCTGCGCGTGACGGATGACGGCTGCGGCATGGCGCCCGAGGACGCAGGCATCGCGTTTTTGCGCCACGCGACGAGCAAGCTGCACGACGAGCAGGGGCTCGAGGCCATCGGCACGATGGGCTTTCGCGGTGAGGCGCTGGCCGCGATCAGCGCCGTGTCGCACATCACGCTCACGACGCGGCAGCGCGGCGCGGCATCCGGCACGCACATGACGCTCGACGCGGGCGACATTCAGGACATGTACGAGACCGGCTGCCCCGAGGGCACGACGATGATCGTGCGCGACCTGTTTTTCAACACGCCCGCGCGGCGCAAATTCCTGAAGTCCGACCGCGCGGAAGGCGCGGCCTGCGCCGCCGCCGCGCTGCGGTGCGCGCTCGGCCGGCCGGACGTGTCCGTGCGCTGCATCCGCGACGGGGAGGAGGTCTTCTTCTCCCCAGGCGACAACAAGCTCGACAGCTGCGTCTACAGTCTGCTCGGGCGCGACCTCGCCATGAGCCTGCTGCCCTGCGAGGGCGAGGCCGACGGCGCGCGCGTGCACGGCTTCATCTCCTCGCCCGCCGCCGGGCGCGGCAGCCGCGCGCAGCAGTATTTCTTCTGCAACGGCCGGTGGATCCGCTCCGCCGCACTGCAGGCCGCGCTCGAACAGGCCTACCGCAACACGCTACTCGTGGGCCGTTTCCCCGCGTGCGTGCTGTATGTGGAGCTCAGCTGTGCGGCCGTGGACGTGAACGTCCACCCGGCCAAGACCGAGGTAAAGTTCACGCACGAGCGCGCGGTGTTTGACGCTGTGTATTACGGCGCGCGCGCCGCGCTCGAAGCGGAAAAAGCGCCTGTGACCACGCCGGCGAAGGCGGCTGCCAGACCGGCGCCCGCGCCGAAGGCAGACCCGTTCGTGCCGGCTGCGCCGAAAGCAGCCCCGGCCGAGCCCGCAGCGCCGGCATTTGCGCCCGCGCGCACCTATGCCCCCGCCGCCCCGGCGGAGGAGACGGCCGCGCTCCGCTCGCCGACGGCGTCGGCCTTCGCCGCGCCGCGCGTGACCCCGCCGCCGGTGTTTTCCGCGCCCGCGCGCCCCATGCCGGCCACACCGGCCGCACCCGAGCCGGCTATGCCGGCCGCGCAGATCGTGCAGACCGCCATCGAGCCGGAGGCGGAAACGCCCTCCCCGCTCGAGAGCGCCGCGCCCCCGGCCGAGCCGCCCGCCCGCCTGATCGGCGAGGCGATGCACACGTACATCCTCGTCGAAAAGGGCGAAACGCTCATCCTCATCGACAAGCACGCGGCGCACGAGCGCATCAACTTTGACCGTCTGCGGCAGAGCCCGGCCGACATCCCGTCGCAGACGCTGCTCGAGCCGCTGCCCTTCACGCCGGACGCGAGCGATGCCGACGTGCTGCAGCAGTACGGCAACGTGCTCGCGGAGCTCGGCTTCACGCTCGAGCCGTTCGGCCGCAATGATTACATTCTGCGCGGCGTGCCCGCGCAGCTCGACGCGGCGGACGCACTGCCCGCGCTCGAGGAGATCTGCGCGCAGCTGCGCCACGGCGCGCACATGGACGCGCAGTCCGTGCGCGACGAGGTGCTCAAGACCGTGGCGTGCAAGGCCGCCATCAAGGCCGGCTGGCAGACCGAACCCGAGGAGCTGCTGCGTCTGGCGGACGCGGTGTGCGCGGGCGAGGTGAAATACTGCCCGCACGGCCGCCCCGTCGCCGTGACGCTCACGCGCCGGGAGCTGGACAAGCTCTTCAAGCGCATTGTTTAAAAAAGAAGCAGGGAGCGCCGGAACGCGCTCCCTGTCAGCCTGCACAGCTTCGTTTACTTGTGATAGTACAAAATGCCCATGCAGCCGGGTCCGCAGTGGTTCGACACCGTGCAGCCGGCCCGCGTGTGGATGACCTCCTCGAACGGCTGGCACGCGCGCACGACACGCTCGAGCTCCCGCCACGTGGCCTCGTCACAGCCGGAGTCCGTGATGAAGATGCGATGGCAGTCGATGTCGTCGCGGCCCTTGAGCCGCTCCTCGATGTACTGCACGTAGCACTTTTCGAGCTTGCCGCGGTACTTGTGGCCGACGCCCATCTTGCCGTCCTTGACCTCGATGCACGGCTTGAGGTGCAGGAGGTTGGCGCTCATGGCCACGAGCGCCGAGCAGCGGCCGCCGCGCTTGAGATACTCCAGCGTGTCGATCACGAAGCTGACATCGAGCTTCTCGCGCTTTTTCTCCAGCGCCGATGCGATGTCGGCCGCGTCCATGCCCTGCTCGGCCATCTCGGCCGCGTCGAGCACCAGGTGGCCGATGCCGGTCGAGAGGTTGCGCGAGTCCACGGGGTAGACGTTCGTAAACTCCTGCGCCGCGATGCAGGCGTTCTGGTAGCAGGCGGACATGTCGCTCGAGATCGTGAAGTGGATCACGGCGTCATATTCCTCCCGGCACGCGGCGAAGTACGCCAGATAGTCCGACACGTTCACCGCCGCGGTCTTGCAGAGCTTGCCCGTGACATTTGCGTACTCGTAGAGCTCCTCGGGACGCACGTCGATGCCGTCGCGCAGGGTCTCCTCGCCGCGGATGATGTACAGCGGCGTGATGCCGATGTGGTAGCGCTCGATCAGCTCCGGCGAAAGATCGCACGTGCTGTCGGCAGAAATTTTGATCTTCATGGGTTCACCTTCTTGAAAACTGGGAAATGTGCTTTCATTCTAACACATTTCTAATACTTTTCAACATAATCTTTTTGAATTCTCCCTCACGGAAAGGAGACTGCCACGATGCAGCCAAAAATTGTCGTCATCACCGGCCCGACCGCCTCGGGCAAGACCGCGCTCGGCGTGGCGCTCGCGCAGCGCCTGGGCGGCGAGGTCGTCTCGGCCGACTCGATGCAGATCTACCGCGGCATGGACATCGGCACGGCCAAGCCAACGCCGGAAGAGATGCAGGGCGTGCCGCACCATATGATCGACATCGCCGATCCCGCGGAAAACTACTCCGTCTCGCGCTATGCGGCGCAGGCGGCCGCCTGCGTGGACGACATTCTCGCGCGGGGAAAACTGCCGATTGTCGTCGGCGGTACGGGGCTGTACATCGACTCACTCATCGCCGGGCGCACGTTCGCCGACGGCACGGCCGACACCGCGCTGCGGCAGGAGCTGAGCGAGCGCTATGACGAAATCGGCGGCGAGGGCCTGCTCGGCGAGCTGCGCAAGGTCGACCCCGAGCGGGCGGCCAGGCTCCACCCCGCGGACAAGAAGCGCATCGTGCGCGCCATGGAGGTCTACATCCTCACGGGCAAGACCATCACGCAGCACGACGCCGAGACCCGCGCCGTGCCGCCGCGGTACGACGCGGCAAAGATCGCGCTCGATTTCGCCGACCGGCAGGATCTCTACGACCGCATCGACCGGCGCGTGGACGCCATGGTGCGCCAGGGCCTGTTTGACGAGGTGCGCGCGCTGCTGGCCGCCGGTGTCCCGGCCGACTGCACGGCCATGCAGGCCATCGGCTACAAGGAGGCCGTTGCCGCCGTGCGGGGCGAGGCATCGCCGCAGGACGCCGTCGCCGCCATCCAGCTCGCCTCCCGGCGCTATGCCAAGCGCCAGCTCACGTGGCTGCGGCGCGATCCGGACCTGTTCTGGATCCGGCACGAAAAAACGCCGGACATGGACCGGGCGTGCCGCCTTTCGACGCAATTCTTATCCGGCCGCGGTATAGAATAGTGGCCTGTACAAATCCGGAGGAAACTGCCATTTCGACCGGATTTGTATAAATTCACTATTTCACGGAGCGGCAGATTGTGCTATGATAAATAAATGTGTATCCGCTCCGGCCAAAGGAGCGGCGATCATGCAAAAGACACAGAACCTTCAGGACGCATTCCTCAACTACATCCGGCGGGAAAAGATCCCCGTGACCCTGTTTCTCATGAACGGGTTTCAACTGCGCGGCGTTGTACGCAGCTTTGACAGCTTCGTCGTGCTCATCGACGCCGACGGCCGGCAGCAGATGATCTACAAGCACGCGATCTCGACGGTCGCCCCGGCGCGGCCGGTCTCGCTCGAACTGCAGGGCTGATCTCCCCGCCGCCCCCCGCCGAAAGGAGGGCCGGATTTGAAGAAAACGAATACCTTCACGAACATCGCCATGTTCGTGCTCTTCGCGGCCATGCTCGTGTATCTGGGCGTGTACCTGTTTCGCTCAACGCAGCAGTCCTACGCCACCGCCCCGGCGGTGCTCGTGACCGTCAGCGAGAGCGGACAGGCCAGCGGCATCGTCGTGCGCGAGGAGCAGGTCATCGCCTCGGATAAGGAATTTCTGTCCCTGTCCGTGGACGACGGCAAGGAGGTCGCAAGCGGCGGCGAGATCGCCATCGGCGTGGACTCCAAGGCCGCGCTCGACAGCGCCAGCCGCGCCCGCGAGCTGAAAAAAGAGATCGCCTACGTCTCGAGCCTGCTCGCGCGCGCGGGCAGCGCCTCCGGCGCGTCCGACCGCGACAGCGACGTGCGCAGCGCCATCCTGCAGCTCAACGCCGCCGTCTCCGCCGGCAGCACCTCGGAGCTGGACGACCTCTGCATGGATCTCAGCTCCCTGCTCTTTGGCTCTGCGACCGGCACCGTCTCGCAGGGCGACCTCGATGCGCTCAATGCCGAACTGCACCAGCTCGAAAACGCCGGCGCAGGCCGCGGCAGCATCACGGCCCCGGCCGCGGGCCTGTTCACATCCACGACCGACGGATACGAATCGCTCACGCCGGACATGCTCGAAAACCTCACGCCCGACGGCGTGGACGCGCTCGAGCGCACGACCCCTGCCACGCCCGCCAACGCGATCGGCAAGCTCGTCACGGCGAAAAAGTGGTACTTCGCCTCCGTCATGAACAAGGCCGACGCCGACCGCCTGAACCTGAACGGCAGCGCCACGCTCGACTTTCCGCAGCATTACACCGGCACCGTCTCGGCGACCGTGATGAGCAAGAGCGAGCCGGACGACAGCGGCAAGGTCGCCGTCGTGTTCGCGTGCAACGCGGCGCTTTCCGACACGCTGGCCATGCGCAAGACGACGGCCGACGTCGTCTACAGCGAGCACACCGGCCTGCGCGTCCCGCTCAAGGCCGTGCATATGGACGATGACGGGCAGGCGTTCGTCTACGTCGTCACGGCGGCGCAGCTGGAGAAAAAACCGATCGAGATCATCTATCAGACCGACGACTACTGTCTCGTCGCCCAGAGCACGGAGAGCAACGCCCTGCGCGCCGGCAACGAGATCGTCGTCACCGGCAAGGGCCTGTCCAACGGGCAGGTCGTGAAATAAGGAGGCGCCACCCACTATGAGCACCATTGCCGAAAACATTGCCGCCATCCGCGCGCGCATCGACACCGCCGCCCGCACTACGGGCCGCACGGGCGCCGACATCACGCTCGTGGCCGCAACGAAGATGAACGACGCCGCGCGCGTGCGCGAGGCCGTCGCCGCCGGGATCGACGCCTGCGGCGAGAACCGCGTGCAGGAAATGACCGAAAAGCTCGCCCAGGGCGCCTACACCGGCGCGCCGCTGCACTTCATCGGCCACCTGCAAACGAACAAGGTCCGGCAGGTCGTGGGAAAGGTCGATCTCATCCAGTCGGTGGATTCGCCGGAGCTTCTGGCCATGATCGAAAAGCGCGCGGCCGGGCAGGGCATCGTGCAGGACATCCTGCTGGAAGTGAACATCGGCGGCGAGGCCGCCAAGAGCGGCGTGGCCCCCGCCGCCCTGCCGGAATTGCTGGAAACGGCCGCCGGCTGCGCGCATATTCGCGTCCGCGGCCTGATGGCGATCCCGCCCGTGGCAGAAACTTCCGACGGAAATCATGCATATTTTGCGAAAATGCATGAGCTTTTTGTTGACATCGGCAGAAAAAAATACGATAATGTTTTTATGGACTTTCTGTCCATGGGTATGAGCGGAGACTTTGAAGACGCCATTTCCGCCGGCGCGAACATGGTGCGCGTCGGCTCGTCGATTTTTGGCGCGCGGGATTATTCCCGGCACTGAGCGCCGTCTCGGCACACTCCGCAGAGATCAGTGCAGCGGCACGGCAGCCGCCGGCACGTAAAGGGGGGTCCCGAATGGGATTTTTGGATGAACTGAAAAAAATGACCCGTCCGTATGATGACAACGACGAGTTTTTCGATGATGAGGATGAAGCAATTCCGGTCGCGGAAGAGCCCGCGCCGGCACGCCCGGCACAGGCCCGTCCGGCGCAGGCGCGTCCGGCTGCGGCCCGCCGCCCGGCGCCCGCACCGAAAAGGAGCGCCTTCGTGCACGACGAGCCGTCGGAATCGGAGCGCCCCGCGCCGAGCTATGCGCCGAGAGGCGACAGCCGCGCGGCCGACAAGGTCGTCAATCTCAACAACGGCGGCGGCCAGCTCAAGGTCGTGGTCGCTGCGCCGAAGCAGTTTGAGGCCGCGTCCGAGATCGCGGAGCATCTGCGCGATCGCCGCGCCGTGCTCCTCAACCTGGAAAAGACCGATCCGGCGGTCGCCCGCCGGCTGATCGACTTTCTGTCCGGCGTCGCCTACGCGCAGGACGGCAAGATCCGCCGCGTGGCCAGCGCGACGTATATCATCACGCCATTCAATGTCGACCTCATGGGCGACCAGCTCGACGATATGGAGTCGGGCGAGTTTCACCTGTAAATCCGGGCATACTGTCTCTGACAGCGCCCATCGTGTAGTACACCTATAGAAAGAATGGAGGACTATCCAACATGACTCCTCAGGATATTCGGGAAAAAACGTTTGAAAAAGCGATGTTCGGCGGATACGACATGGCCGCCGTGCAGAACTATCAGGAAGAAGTGGCCACCGAGCTTGCCAACGCGCAGAAGGAAGTTGCCGTGCTCAAGGGCAAGATGAAGGTGCTGGTCGATAAGATAGAAGAGTACCGCGCCAGCGAAGACGCCATGCGTCTGGCCATACTGTCGGCCCAGAAGGTCGGCAAGCAGATAGAGGACGATGCCCAGGCCCGCGCCGACAAGATACTCGGCGAGGCCAAGAACACGTCCGACCGAATACTTGGCGGCCTCCAGCACGAAACCGCCAACGAGGAAGCCAAACTCCTCAACGCCAAAACGTCCTGTGCAAAATTTCTGGAAGATGTGCGTAATCTGTGCATGAATCAGCTCGAGTACCTGGATAAGCTCTCCGGGTCGAAAACCGTGGCCGCGCAGCCTGCTGCGCAGCCGACGAGCGTGAGCGCAGCCCCGGCCGAGCCGGTGTCCGCGCCGGTCGAGCAGCCCGCGCAGCCGGAAGCCCCGGCCGTCGAGCAGCCTGCGCAAGCAGCCCACGTGTCCGCCGCCCCTGTGGAGGCGCAGCCGGTGGAGACCGACGACACCGCGGCCGACAGTGCAGCAGATGACGCCACGCAGCTTTATCACTTCCTGCATAACAGCTGAGTGAACATGCAATCAACCAGGGCGGGACGGCCGGTGCCGTACCGCCCTGCGCAATTTTTGATGGAAATACAACTCTGAGAGGAGAAAGATAGAACCATGTCCAAGAACGATTTCAACGCCACGATCAATCTGCCGAAAACAGACTTCCCCATGCGTGCCGGCCTTGCCAAGCGGGAGCCCGAGATGCTCCAGCGCTGGTACGACATGGACTTGTACCACGAAATGCTCAAAAAGAACGACGGCAAGCCGCGCTTCAGCCTGCACGACGGCCCTCCGTTCTCCAACGGTGACATCCACATGGGCCACGCGCTCAATAAGGCGCTCAAGGACTTCATCATCCGCTCCTACGCCATGCGCGGCTACTACACGCCCTACATCCCCGGCTGGGACAACCACGGCATGCCCATCGAGAGCGCCATCATCAAGGAGCAGAAGCTCAACCACAAGGCCATGAGCATCGCCGATTTCCGCAGCGCGTGCCACGACTATGCGCAGAAATACATCGACCGCCAGATGGCCGGCTTCAAGCGCATGGGCGTCATGGGCGACTGGGAGCACCCCTACAAGACCATGAACAAGGGCTTTGAGTCCGACGAGGTGCGCGTGTTCGGCAAGATGTATCAAAACGGCCACATCTACAAGGGCCTCAAGCCCGTGTACTGGTGCGCCCACGACGAGACCGCCCTCGCCGAGGCGGAGATCGAGTATCAGGACGATCCGTGCACGACCGTGTTCGTGAAGTTCCCGATGCACGACGATCTCGGCAAGCTGCCGAACGTTGACCACAGCAAGCTCTTCTTCGTCATCTGGACGACGACGATCTGGACGCTGCCCGGCAACCTCGCCATCGCGCTCAACCCGCGCGAGCTGTATAACCTCGTGCAGGCCCCGAACGGCGAGGTGTATATCATGGCCGACGCCCTGACCGAGAAGGTCATGCACATCGGCGGCTTCGACAGCTATGAGGTGCTCGAGCAGCATCCGGGCGACTTCTTCGAGAACATGCTCGCCGACCATCCGTTCCTGCCCAAGACCTCGCGCCTGGTGCTGGCGGATTACGTCACCATGGATTCCGGCACGGGCTGCGTGCACACCGCGCCCGGCTTCGGCGCGGACGACTACCTGACCTGCAAGCGCTACGGCATGGACATGGTCGTGCCCGTGGACGATCAGGGCCGCCACACCGACTACGCCGGCAAGTACGCCGGCATGACCACGGAGGAATCCAACCCCGTCATCCTCGCGGACATGAAGGAAGCCGGCTCTCTGTTCGCATCCGAGGACATCGTGCACAGCTATCCGCACTGCTGGCGCTGCAAGCAGCCGATCATCTTCCGCGCCACGCCGCAGTGGTTCTGCTCCGTCGATTCGTTCAAGGAGGAGGCCGTCGCCGCGTGCGAGAACGTGCGCTGGCTTCCCGCCTGGGGCAAAGAGCGCATGGCCGCCATGATCCGCGAGCGCGCCGACTGGTGCATCTCCCGCCAGCGCCGCTGGGGTCTGCCGATCCCGGTGTTCTACTGCGACGACTGCCACAAGCCCGTGTGCAATGAAGAGAGCATCGACGCCGTGGCCAAGCTCTTTGAAAAGGAAGGCAGCAACGCCTGGTTCGACCGCCCGGCGGCCGACATCCTGCCCGAAGGCTTCTCCTGCCCGCACTGCGGCGGCAAGCACTTCACGCAGGAGACCGACACGCTCGACGGCTGGTTCGACTCCGGCTCTACCCACGTTGCCGCCATGCAGCGCGACCAGGGCTTCTGGCCGGCGGATATGTATATCGAGGGCGGCGACCAGTACCGCGGCTGGTTCCAGTCGTCTCTGCTCGTGGCCGTCGGCGCGCTCGGCAAGGGCGCTCCGTACCGCGAGTGCCTGACCCACGGCTGGACGGTCGACGGTGAGGGCAAGGCCATGCACAAGTCCCTCGGCAACGGCATGGATCCAGCCGAGATCATCAACGAGTTCGGCGCCGACATGCTGCGACTGTGGGCGGGCAGCGCCGACTACCACGCCGATATGCGCTGCTCCAAGGAGATCTTCAAGCAGCTGACGCAAAACTACCTCAAGTTCCGCAACACCGCGCGCTACTGCCTCGGCAACCTTGACGGGTTTGACGCCGAGCATCTCGTCGCGCCGGAGGATATGCTTCCGCTCGACCGCTGGGCCATCACGAAGCTCAACGACCTCATCCGCCGCGTGGCCAAGGCGTATGACAACTATGAATTCCACGTGGTCTCGCACGCGATCAACGACTTCTGCGTCGTGGAGCTCTCGAGCTTCTACCTCGACATCATCAAGGACCGCCTCTACTGCGAGGAGCGCAACGGCCTCAAGCGCCGCAGCGCGCAGACGGCGCTGTTCCTCATCCTCGACAGCATGACAAAGATGTTCGCGCCGATCCTCGCCTTCACCTGCGACGAAATCTGGCTGGCCATGCCGCACCGCGCCGAGGACGACGCGCGCAACGTGCTGCTCAACGTCATGAATCAGCCGTTCGACGCCTATGCGCTCAGCGAAGACGAGCTCGCCAAGTGGGATCAGCTGATCCGCGTCCGCACGGACGTCAACGGCGTGCTCGAGGCCGCCCGCGCCGAAAAGCGCATCGGCAAGCCGCTCGAGGCTGCCGTGACGCTGCGCGCCGACGACGATGCCGCCAGAGCCGCGCTCGACGACGTGCAGAGCATGAACCTGCCCGAGCTGCTCATCGTGTCGCAGTGCCTCGTCGGCGGCGACGTGCCGGCCGACGCCGTCACCGGCACCGGCACGAACTTCCCCGGCCTGCACATCTCCGTGCGCAATGCGCCCGGCACCAAGTGCCCGCGCTGCTGGATGCACTCCGAGCAGGCCGACCCCGAGACCGGTCTGTGCCCGCGCTGTGCCGCCGTCGTCGCCGCGCAGAAGGCGGAGTAAAATCCCGATCCCAAAATCCTGATCCGAAAGCGAGGAACCGCTATGTGGTATGCCATCGTAGCCATCCTGATCCTCATCGCTGACCAAGGCCTGAAGTACTGGGTCACGCTCAATATCCCGCTCGATACAGGGCACGTCACGCTCATCCCCGGCGTGCTGGAGCTGACGAATATCCACAACAACGGCGCTGCCTTCAGCATCCTGCAGCACGCGCCGCACTGGATCTTCGTCATCTTCACGGTCGTGTTCGCCGCCATCGCGGTGTTCTGCCTGCGGCGCAATGTCGTGCACGGCAAGGTCGGCCGCTGGTCGGTCGTGCTCGTGCTCGCCGGCGCGGTCGGCAACTGCATCGACCGCATCCTCAGCGGCTACGTGGTAGACATGTTCAACTTCCTGTTCATGCGCTTCGCCGTGTTCAACCTGGCGGATATCTTCATCGTCGTCGCCGGCATCACGCTGTGCCTGCACGTCATCTTCTACCGTGGCGACGGCAGCGAGGAGGGCGAGCCCGCGCCGAAGAAGGCGCGCAAGTCCCGTCAGCACCCGGGCGCCCCTGCGCGTGCGCACAAGCTGCATCTGCCCGCACGGAAACAGCAGCCCGCTGCGCCGAAAAAGCCCGCCGCGCAGCCCGTGTCCCCCGCCCCGGCGAAGGACGACCCGTTCGCGGCGTGGGATCGCGCGCCCGTGCAGGCGCAGCCGGTGACACCGGCAGCGCCGTCCGCGCCGAAAAAGGCCCCGGCAGCGCCTGCCGCCCCCAAACCGGTGCAGGAAACGCCCAAGGCGGCTGCCCCCGCCGTCAAACCGGCGGACACAGCCCCGGACGACCCCCTGCTCGCCTATCTCAACAGCACGCCCGCCGCGCCGGCCGAACCGGAAGTCGCGGACAGCGACAAGGAAAAAGACACCGCCCCGGCGGACGGCGAGCACTATTCGCTCGACGACATTTTAGCGGAGTTTTCGGATTTCTAATGGAACAACGAACGATTCAAACACAGGAGAGCGCCGAGCGGATCGACGCTCTCCTTGCGCGCTCTCTGCCCGAGCTCACGCGCAGCGCCGCCCAGCGGCTGCTCGCGCAGGGCGCGGTGACGAAAGACGGCGCACCCGTGAAGAAAAACTATAAGACCGCGCCAGGCGACACGTTTGTCGTCACGCTGCCGGACGCCGCTCCCTCGGAGCTGGTAGCGCAGGACCTGCCGCTGGACGTGGTGTATGAGGACGACGACCTCATCGTCGTCAACAAGCCGCGCGGCATGGTCGTGCACCCCGCGCCCGGCCACGAGGACGGCACGCTCGTCAACGCCCTGCTCGCCCACTGCGGCGACAGTCTCTCCGGCGTCGGCGGAGAGCGGCGGCCCGGCATCGTGCACCGCATCGACAAGGATACGTCCGGTCTGCTCGTCGCGGCGAAAAACGACTTTGCGCACCTCGCCCTCTCGGCGCAGCTGGCCGACCACACCATGGCCCGCACGTATGAGGCCGTCGTCTGCGGCAACCTGCGCGAGGATTCCGGCACGGTCGATGCGCCCATCGGCCGCCACCCGACCGACCGCAAGCGCATGGCCGTGACACAGAAAAATGCCCGCCGCGCTGTCACGCACTGGTCGGTCATCGCACGCTACAACGGCTACACGCACATCCGCTGCGAGCTTGAGACCGGCCGCACGCACCAGATCCGCGTGCACATGGCGCACATCGGTCACCCTCTGCTCGGCGACCTGGTCTACGGCCACAAGCGGCCGGAAAAGGGCCTGAGCGGGCAGTGCCTGCACGCGCGGGCGCTGCGCTTTCTCCACCCGCGCACCGGCGAGCTCGTGACGTTCACCTGCCCCCTGCCGGACTATTTTCAGGACGTGCTGGCGCGCCTCGGCCCGCCGGTCGGCTAATCAGAAAGGAGCATTCCCATGCGCAGATCCGATCGAGAGATCACCGATTTTCAGGAGCTCATCACCGTCATGCGCGGGTGCGACGTCTGCCGCCTCGCCCTGCACGACGAGCCGTATCCCTATATCCTGCCGCTGAACTTCGGCCTGGAGGTGGACGGCGAGACTGTCCGCCTGTACTTCCACGGCGCAAACACCGGCACGAAGTACGACCTCATTGCCAAAAATCCGAATGTCGCGTTCGAGATGGACCGCGGGCACGCGCTCATCCTCGACGATGAGCACGGCAACTGCACCATGACGTACGAGAGCGTCATCGGTCAGGGCCGCATCTCGGTCGTGCCGGACGCGGACAAGGAGCGCGCGCTGCGCGTGCTCATGGCGCAGTATCGTGCGCCGGACTTTCCGTATTCGAAGGCCGTCATTCCCGCGACGACCGTCCTGTGCCTGACCGTCGAGCACATGACCGGCAAGCGCCGCGTGAAAAAACACGGCTGAATGCACCGCACATAACGAGCAAAAGAGCCCCCGCCGGCAGTGCCTGCGGGGGCTGTTTTGTGATCCTGCTGCAGATCAGCGGATGAAATTGGTGAACTTGCGCGCTTCCGTCTCCGGGCGCGGGACACCGGCGGCATCGCCGGCTGCAATGCACTGCAGCAGCCAGAGCAAATTGCGCGCAAGCTGGCGCATGGTCTGCAGGCCCTCCTCGTCCTGCGCGACGTCCTCCGGGCGCGCGCCGTGCACCATCGGCCAGTACTGAGAGGACACGACTGGCATATTCGAGATCATCGGGTATTTGACCAGCTGATCGAGCGCGGCCGTCGTGCCCGCGCGGCGCGCCGAGACGACGCAGGCGCACGGCTTATTCGCCCAACTGCCGCCGGCATAGAACAGCCGGTCACAAAAAGCAGACATCGCGCCGGAAATCCCGGCATAGTGTACCGGGGAAGCGAGCACGAGCGCATCCGCCGTCTCCATCGCGTCGATGGCATCGTTTACCAGCCCGCCGCGCACGCATCGCCCGGTCGCACGGCAGCCGCCGCAGGCCACGCAACCGCCTATCTGCTCGGCACCGACGGTCAGAATCTGCACCTCGGCACCGGCTGCGCGCAGCACCCGCTCCATTTCGTGCAGGGCGGTGTATGTGCAGCCGCGCGGATGCGGGCTGCCGTTGATCATGAGAATTTTCATCGTATCACCTCACGCGCAGGATAGCACAAATCGCCGCGCAGCGCAAGCGCGCACGCAATGCCCCAAAACGCCTTGCGCGGCAGCAAAACCTGCTGCCGCGCAAAGGAAAAGAAGGGACGTATGCCATGGAGTGGGGGGGAAAATGAAAGGAAGAAATGCGCATGGTGATACGGGAAACATGACGCGTCGGGCAGCCGGGCATACACAGCCGCCCGACGCGGAGAGGAACGGCTTCGCCGCTATGCGCCGCGGCGAAAGCCGGATCAGGCAGAGATCAGATGGCGCTCCAGCCGCCGTCCACGCACACGATCTGGCCGGTGGTGTAGCTGCAGGCCGGGGAGGCAAAGTAGGTGCACAGGCCGTCCATTTCGCCGGTCTCGCCGTGGCGCTCCATGGGGCAGCACTCGAGGTGCGCCTGATGGAAGAAGGGCGCGTCGATGTAGGCCGCGGTCATTTCCGTCGGGAAGTAGCCCGGGCAGATGCAGTTGACGGTGATGCCGTCGCGCGCCCAGGAGTTGCCGAGCGAGCGCGTCAGGTTGACGATGCCGCCCTTGGCCGCCGCATACGGTGCCGTGTCCACGCCCTTACGGCCGCAGACGCCGTGGATGGACGAGACCATGATGATGCGGCCGTACTGATTGGGCTTCATGGACTGGCGCACGACCTCGCGGCAGGTGAAGAACTGCCCGTTGAGGTCGGTGTTGATGACGTTGAGCCAGTACTCGTCCGTGAGCGTGGCCGGGTCGCCGCCGCCCGGAATACCAGCGGCATTGACCAGAATGTCGATCTTGCCAAAATGCGCGACGACGTCGCTGACGCAGTCCGTGATGCTCTTGGAATCCTGCAGATCCATGTAATGCGGATAGACCTTGACGCCGTATTCCGCCTCGATCTCCCTGGCGTTTTCATCCAGACGATCGGTGCGGCGGGCGACGAGCGCGATGTCTGCGCCCGCGTTGGCCATTGCCTTGGCGAACTGAAGGCCGAGACCGGAGGAACCGCCGCAGCAGAACGCGACCTGGCCGGAAAGATCAAACAGATTGTTTTTCATAATAAAGCCTTCCTTTTATAAAAAATTCAGTATGGTTTAGAAGAACCAGCAGTTTTCGTAGGCGCTGAGCGTGGCATCGGCCATCGTGCCGCCCTTGTTGGCGTCGCCGACAAAGACGACCTTGTCGAACGCATCCTTGAGCTGCTGCTCGTAGCTCTTGTCGGGGCGATTACCGAGCGCCATGATGACGATATCGGCCGGGCGGGTGACGACCTCGCCGGTGTCGGTCTTTTTGAGCTCGACCGCGCCGTCGGTCACGCCGGCAATGGCGTGCTCGGTCAGGACCTCCACGCCGCTCTCGGCGAGCAGGGACAGCAGCTTGTAGCGCGCGGTGCGGTAGATCGTGACACCGACCTCCTTCTGCATCTCGACGACCGTGACCTTGTTGCTGTCGCACAGGAAGTGCGCGACCTCAAGGCCGACATGGCCGCCGCCGATGACGGCAATGTTCTTGCCCTCGAAGGAGACGCGGCCCATGAGCACGTCCTCAATATAGTAGACATTGCTGCGGTCCACACCGGGAATGTTCGGCACGATCTGATCGCCGCCGCAGGCGACGACGACGCCGTAGGGATCGAGCGCGCGCAGCGTCTCGACCGTGGCGGGTGTGTTCAGGCGCACCTCGATGTGGTACTCCTTCATCTCGGCCTTCATGGTCTCGATGAGCTCGGCCACCATACCCTTGCACGGCGCTTTCGAGGCCAGCACGGCGCTGCCGCCGAGATGGTCACGGCTCTCGAAAATGACCGGGTAATAACCGCGCTTTTTCAGCAGGAGCGCAGCCTGCATGCCGCCGGGGCCGCCGCCCACGACCGCGACCGTGCGGCCGGCGCCGGTCTTGACCAGGTTCTCGTCGCCGTAGACCGTGGCGCGGCCGGTGACGGGGTTGATGGCGCAGTGCAGGTTCTTGCCCGCGACGACGGACTTGTTGCAGTTCATGCAGCCAAGGCACTTGCGGATGAGATCCTCACGGCCGGCCATGGCCTTTTTGACCACGTCGGGATCAGCCAGCTGCATGCGGGACATGCCGACAAAGTCACTCACGCCCTCCTGCAGGAAGCGCTCGGCCGTCTCGGGGTGCTTGATGGTGTTGACGGCGATGACAGGCACATTCACGGCAGCCTTGATGGTCTTGGCCAGATTCTTTCTCCAACCCTCGGGGCTGTAGCACGGCTCGATCATGGTCGGTGCGCTGGCATACACGCCGCAGGACACATTGAAGTAATCCACATACGGCTCTAGGTATTTGGCGATCTCGGTGCAGGCAGCGAGATCGTTGCCGCCCTCGACGAAGTCATTGCCGTTGATGCGCGCGCCGACAACGAAATCACGGCTGACGGCGGCGCGGATGCCGGTGAGGATACGCACGAGGAAGCGGCAGCGGTTTTCCATGCTTCCGCCGTATTCGTCGGTGCGCTTGTTGGTGTAAGGGCTCAAAAACTGCTGCACGAGATAGCCGTGCGCCGCGTGGACCTCGACACCGTCGGCACCGGCCAGCTCGGAGTTGACCGCCGCCTGCACGTACTTCTCGACCAGGTTGTCAATGTCCTCAATGGTCATCTCGCGCGGCAGAATGGTCGCGCGGCCGACGACGGAGTTGAGCTCCACACTCGGAGCCATGGCCTGACGGCCGCCGTTGCAGGCCGGGGGCGCCTCGCGGCCGCCGTGATGCAGCTGGATGAAGATCTTTGCGCCGTGGCGATGCACCGCCTCGCAGATGAGCTGGAAGCTCTTGATCTGCCGGCTGTCATAGATGCCGAGCTGGATGGGGTTGCAATGGCCGCTGTCGGCGTCCACGGAGGTGAATTCCGGAATGATGAGGCCGCAGCCGCCCTTGGCGCGATCCTCATAGAAACGGATCTGCTCCGGCGTGGTGCAGCCGTTCCAGTCGCCCATGAGCGCGCCCATGGCCGTCATCACGACGCGGTTGCGCAGCTCGAGGTTGCCGATCTTTCCGGGCTGAAACAGTTTTTCGTACTTCATGAGGTGTTTCTTCTCTTTCTTTGGAGGATTCCGAAACCGATGCTGTCTGCTTGTGCAGGAACGACATGGGATGCGGATTCTGCCGCCGCATCCGTGCCTTTGCAAATATTTTAACCATCTGTTTTGCGAATTTCCATATGCACGAAACACCAAAAAAAGCTTGATTTTGTGCGGGACAGACAATCCCGCCGCCGTGCACAACGATCCTGCCCGACGTGGAAACGACCGCCGTTGTGTGCCGTGCACAACGACCCGCCGCCTTTTTGTCGCACAGCACAACGGCAGCGGTTGCGCCCGCACCCCTCCGTGTAGTATAATTGAGTTAAATATTTTTTTAACAATTTTAGTATATCCGAGGAGGCACGACCGTGAAATTTTCCGAACTGATCACAAAGCTGCATTCGGCCAGTCAGCCGCATATGCTCATGTACATCGACATTCGTTCCGACTGCGAACTGGCGGACGTCAACATCCTTGCCTCCGGTCAGAGCGATGTGCAGGCCGGAACGCTCTATTTTGCCGACGCGGGGCAGCTGACACCGGACACCGTACTGCCGACCAACCTGCTGTACTACGGCACGCTGCCGCCGGAGCTAGCGGACAGACTGACGAACAGCGCCATGATCGATCGCGGTGAATTTGCCGTGCTGTTTCAGACCGTAAAGGAACTGCTGAGCTACCAGCAGTCCGACCAGCAGCTCTATACACAGGTGCTGTATATGCTCTGCAACGGTGCGGAGCTGGACCGGGTGCTGACCAAAATGACCGACGTCACCGGCGACCTGTTCGTCGTGATCGACAGCACGGGAAAGCTCGTGGCCAAGACGAAAAACTTCTATGTGGACTACCCGCTGTGGATGCGGAGCATCGAGCAGGGATACTGCAGCGATATTCTAATGGAGTACATCGAGGACCGGCGGCGCAAAAACGAGTATTCCCTCTCGGACAAGCCCTTCACGCTCTTTTGCGAGCACATGCAGCGCTATCTGCTGTGCACGCGCATCGTCTACGACAATTTCATGATGGGCTACGTCATCATCGTGAGCAAGACCGGCATGTTCAGCGCGGCCGAGCAGCAGATCATCCCGCTGCTGTCCAACTCGGCAAAGGAGCGCATCGTCAAAAGCAACAACGGCAACTGGATCGATTACCGCGCCTCCCAGCTCAACAACATCTTTGCCGATATGCTCGCCGGCGCGCAGAACGTGGACATGGAGCGCCGCATGAAGCTGGCCAAGCTGAGCTTTCCGGAGCAGAAATGTCTGGCGATCATCCGGCCGGTCTATTATAAGGAGCCGGCCTACTACAAATCCCGCCTCATTCCAGATATGCAGGCCATCTTCGGCAAGACGGCCTTTTCGGTGGTCAAGAACGATCTGGTGCTGCTGCTGACAGCGGCGGACGGCGGCACCATCACGCCCGAACAGCGCGCAGCACTGGAGCAGTACACGCAGGGGCACCGGCTGATCGTCGGCATCAGCAACTGTTTTCAGGCCAACAACCAGCTTTCACTCCACTATAACATGCTGCTGCAGACCTTGCAATTGGCCAAGCAGATGCGCTCGGACCAGAAGCTCTTCTTTTTCTCGGACTACGTGTATTACGCGCTGCTCGATCAGGTCGAGGACAAAAGCCTGCTGTCCTTCATCCGGCATCCCGCGCTCGACACGCTCATCCACTACGACCGCGAAAAAAGCGCCGAGCTCTACCAGACGCTGCGCGTATTCACCAAATGCGGCTTTAACAAGGCGCACACCTCCGAGCGGCTCTTTCTGCACCGCAACACCGTCAACTACCGCATCGCACAGATCGAATCCATCTGCGGGATCGACCTTTCGACGACAGAGCTGCTGTTTTCGCTCCAGCTGTCTTTTCTGATCGACGGCTACCTCAACAACGTCGCCTTCTGACGGCGGCCGCAGCCTGAAAACCGGACCGGCAAAGCTTGCCGGTCCGGTTTTTTGCGTCAAAAACGGTTTCCGGAGCAAAATGCGGATTGGTCTCTATGACAAAATTTTGACCGGATACTGTGCACGGCAAACATTGTCGATTTCCTGTCAAGCAAATATAATGGGCACAACCGAACAAAACCGATGTGTATCCCGCAGGGACACACGAACGCAGCTCCGCAGCCGTCCGTCGCGGCGGTGCGGAGCGCTCCGGACGGCTGTCTGCCCGGCTGCCGGAGCGCAGGACCATGTCAATGATAGAAAGGAGAATCTCGATGGAAAAGACGATCGAGAATATGGATCGCAACCGCCTTGGAATCCTGATCCGCTGCCTGGTGATTTTGCTCATCACCGGCGTGACCAACTCTGCAGCCGTATTTGTTTCCCCGCTGGCAGCACACTTTAACTGGACCGCAGACGCCATCGCAAACGTCAGCACGACCATGCTGCTGTGCTGGACGCCCGGCGCTCTGATCGGCGGCACGCTCATGTCGAAGATCGGCGCAAGAAACGCCATGCTGCTCGGCGCCGTGCTGTTCCCGCTCGGCACGCTGACCAGCAGCTTCGTGCCGCAGTCGTCCCCGTGGCTGCTGTATGTGACCTTCAGCTTCCTGCAGGGTCTCGGCAACGGCCTCGCCTACACCGTGGCCACCTATGTCTCCACCGGCTGGTATCCGGACAAGCGCGGCCTCGTTTCCGGCCTGTGCATGGCCTTCACCGGTGGCTCGTCCGCCTTCCTCGCGCCGATCTGCTCGAAGCTCGTGCAGTCCACCGGCATCATCTCCACGCTGCGCATCGTCGGCCTCGTGTCCCTGGTCGTGTGCGTCGTGTGCGCGCTCGGCGTCCGTCAGGCGCCTGTCGGCTACACGCCCGCCGGCTTTGCCGGCTCCGCCTCGAGTGCGGAGACCCAGCTCGAGAGCTATAACGTGCGCCGCGCGCTCAAGACCCGTCCCATCTGGCACCTGATCGTGTGCACCGCCTTCTTCCCGACGATGTATATGATCATGTTCCCGCGCTTCTCCGTGTACATGACCGACGCCGGCTTCACGCTGAGCGCGGCCACGCTGGGCGTGTCGATCTACTTCATCGCCAATACCCTCAGCCGCCTGTTCCTCGGCGCGCTGTGCGACAAGATCAGCTACAAGCACGTCTACGGCATCTGCGGCGTACTGTGCATCCTGTCCGCCATCTGCCTGATCGCCGCGCACTCGCTGTTCATGTTCTACCTCGGCTATGCGCTGCTCGGCCTCGGCTTCGGCGCCACCAACAGCGTCTACCCCGTCACGATCAACAAGTCCTACGGCCCGGTCTACGCCGGCGGCATCTACGGCGTGGCCCTGTTCGGCTACATGATCTTCTGCACGCTCATCACGCCGCGCATCAGCGCCGCGCTCGTTGCCTCCACCGGCGGCTACACCGCCTCGTTCATCTATGGCATCGTGCTCTCGTGCGTCGCCGTTGTGTCCATGTACCTGATCCCGAAGGTGGATCGCAAGCCCCTCGATGCGGCCGAGAAGCAGGCCGAATCTGTGTAATCCCGATCGGAAGAGGTGTCAACATTGGGCGTCATCGGCTGTATCCTTGGTTTTCTGATCGTTATCTATCTCTGCTATAAAGACTGGTCGGTCTATCTGGCCACATTTGCCGGCGCGTGCGTCGTCATCGCCTGCAACACGCTGCCGTTTATCGACAGCCTCGTCGGCGACTATGTCAGCGGTATGTTCACCGCCGTCAAGAGCTTCTTCTTCATGATCCTCTTCGGCTGCCTGCAGTCGAAGATCTACACGGAGAGCGGCGCCGCCTACACCATCGCCGACACCGTCATGAACCGCCTGCTCAAGGAGAACATGAGCAATACCGGCAAAAACCTCATCGGCATGTCTGTGATCCTGGTCATCGGCACCATCCTCAACCTCGGCGGCATCATCGCCGGCGTCGTCATCGTGCTCATGTACCCGATCGCGCTGGTCATTTTCGAGCGCTGCGATATCCCGAAGAAGTTCATCCTCGGCATTCTGGGCGCGGGCTCGTTCACCTTCACGCTGACCGTGCCCGGCAGCCCGCAGGTCACGAACGTAGCCGCCATGACCGTGCTCGGCACGGCGGCCGATGTGGCACTGGTGCCCGGTCTCGTGGGCGCGGCGGCGGAGATCGCCGCGATCCTCGTCATCATGAACCTGCTCATCAACCGCGCCCGCAAACGCGGCGAGCACTTCGAGCTCCACCCGCTCGACCCGCGTTATGACAGCACAGGCAGCAAGCCGAAGCTGATCGTCGCCCTCATTCCGATGGCCGTCCTCTTCCTGCTGTTCAACATCTGGAAGCTCAACATCAACATCTGCCTGTTGTGCTCCATCGCGCTGTCTCTCGTGCTGTTCTGGCCGCAGCTGCGCCGCAGGGATCTCAAGGCCATGCTCAACAGCGGCGCCGTCGACTCCGTGCCCATGACGATGACCGTCGCCGCAATCTGCGGCTTCGCCGGCGTCATCACCAACACGGACGCGTTCCAGTCCATGATCACCGCCATCACAAGCATCAGCATCGCGCCGATCCTCATCTGCTGGGTCGTTGTGGCGCTCATGTGCATGCTCACCGGCGGCTCGTCCACCGGCCAGCTCGTCGCGCTGCCGATCATCGCGCCGAAGCTGCAGGCGCTCGGTCTGACGGCCAGCACCATCCACCGCGTGTCCGCGTTTGCGGCCACCACGCTCGACTCCATGCCCTATTCGGGCAGCATCCTCATGCTGCTGCCCATGTGCCACATGAAGCTCAAGGAGGTCTACCCCGCCCTGTTCGTGACGACCGTCATCGCCACGACCGTCGGTACCGCCGCCGTCACGCTCATGTGCGTCCTGTTCCCGGGTCTCGCCTGAGCCCCGTCAACCCACACCATATCACAACAGAAAGGAAGTCAAGACATGAAAGAATTCAAGAACAAAGTTGCCGCCATCACCGGCTCCGCCACCGGCATCGGCCGCGCCTTCGCTGAAGAGGCTGCCAAGCGCGGCATGCGCCTCGCCCTCATCGACATCAACACCGAGGGTCTCGAGGAGACCAAGGCCATCTGCGAGAAGGCCGGCGCGCCGAAGGTCGTCACCATCAAGACCGACGTCACAAAGTATGAAGAGGTCCGCTTCAGCATCCTGCGCGTCATGCAGGAGTACGGCCAGCTCGACCTGATGTTCGCCAACGCCGGCATCGCCACCGCCGGCTGGGTCTACAACCATCCGCCTCAGGACTGGGCCTGGGCCATGAACACGAACGTGCTCGGCCTGACCTATTACGTGCACGAGGTGCTGCCCATCTTCAAGCAGCAGGGCACGCCCTGCCACTTCCTGTTCACCGCATCCATCGCCGGCCTGATCACCGGCCTGCGCTACAATACGGCCTACCTTGCGAGCAAGCATGCCGCCGTCTGCATCGCTGAGGCCGTGCGCGACCTCGCCGAGAACGCCCCCGACTACAGCATGATGGGTGTGAGCGTGTTCTGTCCCGAATATGTGCACACGAACATCCACAACAGCGAGGATCACCGCCCGGCCGACTACAGCGTCCCGTGCGACCCGTTCTACGCCACCGACAGCTACTGGGATTACCGCCGCCTGTTCGACAGCAACATCACCGTCAAGGGCATGAACCCCGCCTTCGTCGGCCCGTACCTGTTCGAGGCTGTCGAGGAGAACCACATGTACAAGGTGCCGCATATGCACACCCACGAGCAGATCCGCGCACGCCACAGACGCATCGAGTCCGACCTCGAGCGTGAGGAAGCGCTGCATGAGAAATACGCCCCGCTGCAGAAATACTGATCCGATCCCTTTCTTTTCGCAACACCCCAAAAGCCCCGCCGGTTTTCCGGCGGGGCTTTCGCGATTTCTGTCCGGTTTCTATCCCCGCTCACAGCTCCTGCAGCATGAGGGAAGATAATGTACAATAAGGTGCGCAAATTGAAAATCGCATAAAAGAAGACATAGCATGCAGGCTCTGGTAGAATGAAGTTACCACACACCATTCTGAAAGGAGACAGCAAACTATGTCCGAGAAAATTGTACAGAGGAAACGCTGACCTACTGCGATTTTCCCAGCGAGCATTGGACCCGCATCCGTACCAACAACGTGATCGAGCGGCTGAACCGTGAGATCTGCCGCCGCACCCGTGTGGTGGGGACATTCCCTGACGGGAACTCCGCCCTGATGCTGGTCTGCGCCCGACTTCGCCACGCGGCGGGCACCCAGTTGGGCTGCAAGAAATACATGAACATGAAGCACTTGGAGGCGGCTCTGGACGACGCCCCCATTGCCGGCTGACTTCATTCAGCCGGAGCCTGCAAATACATTTGCGCATAAATCTTGACGGGATCGCCGAACCTCACCTATACTCGTCTTCTACAGCAAAAAATCGGTGCAGACCTTGAATTTCTGAACATACAGGTTCAAGTATCTGCACCTTTTCAAATAATTACTTGTTCAGTGCTGCCATAATCTCTTCTTTATAAGGCATCGCCGGTGCTGTACCGAGCTTTTCGACCGCTAGTCCGCCGGTTACATTGCCGTATATAAGCGCAGCTTCAAAGCTCATTCCCGCCGCAAGCGCCGCAGTAAAGCCGCCGTTAAAGGCATCACCTGCTCCCGTTGTATCAACAACATTTACCTGAATCGGCGCACCGGTAAACTCAGACTGTGCATTTTTGGCATAATAGCCCTTGTTTCCGAGCGTGATGACAACATTCTTAACTCCCTTGCCGAGAAGAACATCTGCCGCCTTTGAGGCGCTCTCATAACCGGTAACTGCAATGCCTGTTATAATTTCTGCTTCTGTTTCGTTGGGGGTGATGTAATCTATGCCGTTCAACACCTCATCAGGCAGCTTTCTTGCCGGTGCAGGATTAAAAACAGTCGTCACACCTGCCTGCTTTGCCATATCAAGCACCTTGTAGGTAGCCTCCGGATTTGTTTCAAGCTGGCAGAGAACCGTTCCCGCTGAGGCGACAGTTTCTTTAAGCGCCTGAACCTCCTCGGGCTTGAACTCTCCGCAGGCACCGATAATTACAATGATTTCGTTCTGTCCAGTCGCTTCGTTTACGATTATCAGTGCAGCACCTGTGTCAGAATTTTTATCAACAATGATTTTTGAGGAATCGATTCCCTCTTTGTCATAGAAATTAAGTGCCAGCTTTCCGAAGTCGTCCTCACCGAGTCTGGTTACAAGTGTTACATCGCCTCCGGCTCGCTTTGCAGCTACCGCCTGGTTGGAGCCCTTTCCTCCCGGTCCGCTTTTGAAGGACACACCCATTACCGTTTCGCCCTCTGTGGGAAACTTAGGGGTTCTGCCGGTAAGGTCAGTTACATAGCTGCCAAATACTACTATCTTTTTGTTTTCCATTGCTTTTCTCCTTTTGCTGACACGCTGCAGCTATCACAATTATATCTGAATATCGAACATTTCGTAAAGGTCAAGTCTGTCAATGTGCAGAACAAGCTTGCCGTCTGAATACTCAAAGCCCATTTCCCTGCCGTCTGATACGCGGGTGATCTTTGCAGGCTTTTCCGTCCTTATGCAGATATTGAAGTCAAATACCGGCAGAACCTCATCTGCGTACTGCAGGTTGATTGCAGACAGATATTTGCCCTCTTCATCCTCCCACAGCTGATACTCAACCACATACGGCGTATCGTCTGAAGCGAAGCGCATCTCAGGCACATACTTCTTTACAAATGATGTGAATACCTTTCTGGGCTGTGTCAGGCTTGTGTTCTCAAAGGGTGCACATACCCATATTATCTTGCCCTTGCCGACCTCTGCTTCCATCATTGCAGGGTAGTCTGTTGCGATTCCGGGTGGGTCTGAGTGCATGGATGCACTCTCATTGCGCGGGTCATTCGGATCCGCTTCCACCTGAAGCTCGAGGTCTGCACATACCAGGAATGAGCTTGCCTGCAGTGAATACGGCAGCGTCAGCTTTGCAAGCACCTTGCCGTTCGTTGCTCCTTCAAGAATATACGCACTGTCGTACACTGTCAAAGGATATTTTCTGCTGTACTCACCAAACAGCGATGCCACCTCATCCTCGGGGGCAATATAGGTGATTGTTTCGTCGGTACGTCCCGTGATCTTTCCGCCGAAAATCTCCTCAACCAGAGGCTGTGCGCTGTGACCGCTGATATACGCTATGCCGCCGTCTTCGACATAAGCCTTCAGCTCAGACATATTTTCCTTGCTCATATTGGGCGCATCGCTCACGATAAGCATTTTTGCTTTGCCCCACTGCTCAGGGTGGAAGCTGGTATACACGCTGTAGGGTATATGCGCTCTCTGCAGCGTTTCGCTGACATTGATGCTGCTGTCAAGATGCGGTATTGCCCTGCTGATGTTCTTGCTCTCAGAGATGTCCATAGGCGGCATCTCCTCGTCGTACTTGCCATGCAGATTGAAGTATATGCCTATATCCGTGCAGGGCTTGCCCTTTGAGAAATACTTTTCAAATTTTGCCGCATCATCATATACATTCTTAAGGCGGCTGTACACCAACGGTTCATATGTGCCGGTCATATCCACTGCGTCAACAAATATGTTGCTGCCGTGATTGATAAATGACAGCATTGCATGGAGCTTCATCATTACCTCGGATTTAATAGTGGTATGCTCGTCAAGAGACGGCTCGCACCTTGAGGTAGTATAGTTGAACGGCAGATTGGGCGTCATATTGTAGTACATTTTGCAGGCAAAGGTCTGCTGAGAAAAACCGCCATACAAATCGCCGGAAACTGCATCGCTTGCAATCGTGGCATTCTCGGTTACGCCCATCATCCAGCTTCCCGGCATGGTGGAGTTCTGCATTTCGACAACTGCGCCGGGATTGACCATCTTGACGGAATCGTAGATGTACTGCATATAGTCCTGCAGCCACTCCTCGCGCTTGCGCTGGAAAAGCTTCCAACGTTCGTCCTTCCAATTGACAATTCTCGGCATTTCTCCGCCGACTTCCTTTTCCCATCTTGCTCTGCAATTGTCGCAGTAGCATACTGTGGGCCAGAAGGTCATATCCGCAAAAAACGCCTCATAGGGACCTACATATTCAGTGAAATCTGCAATCTGGTCTCTGCAGAACTTTTTGTAGCCCTCGCTGTTCGGGCAGCAAAGGCCGAATCTTCTGCCCTTGTCGCGCGAATAGTGGCCGTCTATGTCTTTAATTCTCCACTCGGGATGGTGGTCATATGCCCAGTTGTTATAAATCATGCTGAAGTATACATCAACATCCATTCCGCCCTTGTGCATTTCATCGTACAGCCTTTTGAATGCATCTTCATTTCCGATGAGACCCGGGTGCATTTCGCCAACCTTTGTAGGCCAGTAGGAATAGCCGTAATGGGACTGAATGTACATCATTCCCGCCTCAGCACCTGTTGAGATAATGTCCTTAGCAAGAGCCTCCGGGTCAAACTGCTTAAGGAATTCGTCTCTCGTTACATTTACATGCATATCAAGAGAGTATTTCTTATATTTATCAGAATATCTGAATGCCATGATCGCGCTCCTTTATTTTATATCTGAATATCGAACATTTCGTAAGCACATACTTCTTTACAAATGATGGTGTGTCGTGGCTTCATTCTGCCAAAGCCTGTAAGCTATGTCTTTTTATGCTCTTTTCAATTTGCGCAAGTTTTTGAAAGAGCCTAATTGAACTCAATTAGGCTCTTTTCATTAATTCTTTTCTTCTTGCTTTTCTTTCAAAGAATCCGCTGATACGCTTGTTGTTCAGCGCAATACCCATTACGATTATGAGCATAACACCCAGCACAACATCCTGCATCTTGCTCGGGACACCCAGAGCAATCAATGCATTGAACATCATGGAAAGGGTGAACTGGCTTATGAATACACCAAGCGTCAGATTGCACCATTCCTGAATTGCAAATGCAATCAGCACGCCCATAAGAGGCTGGAATATCATCGAGATACTCCTCAGGGAAGAAACCGTGGTAATGCTGTTTGCATAAGAAATCTGCAGGATTGCGGTAATGCCGATAAAGATACCGGCAAGCACAAAGGTCATATACTTGGTATTCATTGCATTGACGCCAAGTGCGTTGGCGAGAAGCTCCTCATTACCTACCGCGCGAATGTGGCAGGCAATGCAGGTTTTATTGTATATGTAATAGAACAAGAGTGCGCTTGCTCCCAATATAATCAAACTATAGGGGAATTTGCCGATAATGCCGACATCAGCGGGAATTGTCTTGCTGACGCCGAGACCGATTTTCTGTGCAAGTATCTCGTAGATGAGCAGCAGGCCCAGAGATACAATGAGACAGGGAATCTTCAGCAGCTTGTACACAGTGCCGTTAATTACACCCAGCACAACGCCAACGGCTATGCAGCCGATGATGAGGCCGGGAATTCCCATTGTGTTTCCGAGAGAACCTCCTATCATTGCAGCAATTATCATAGCAGATGCGCAGCTGAGATCGAACATACCAATTGCGTTGGTAAAGCACATTGCATATCCCAGAGTTGTAGGGATAATGGCTTGAGACAGAACAATCTTCAGAGAATGGAAGCCGTAATTATCTATGCAGGCAGTCAGAATTAAAAAGATGACCACCGGTACGGCAAGTACGATAAATATATTGTTCTTTTTTTCCTTCATAACAGTAAACCTTTAACAACGATTATTGTCAGTAATAATGCAGCTGCTGCATTACTTTTCATAAGGGGAAAACGTGCGTCATTCATAACACATATAAAGCAAAAACGCAGAGATGGGTGACGGTTTTTTCAGTGCCGGGGGGAGAATAAACCTCCCCCCGGAATTTGTGTGGTGTTAAGTTCAGGCTAATTGAACGCAATTACTTTGCAAAGGGAACATATTCAACGCCGTTGGGTCCCTTTACGGGTGCTGCGAGGTCTGCATGTGCAGCATAAATGTCGGCGAGGTTGAATGCATTACCCCAAGCGATGATGTCTTCACCGGTTACATCGGGATTGTAGGTGATGAACAGGTTCTGCAGCTCTTCAAAGGTGTAAGTAGGAAGTGCTCCTTCGCAGAACTTGCTGTAATCCTTGAACTCTTCAGCGGAGCCGACTGCACCGAAGGAGATGGGAACATCCCATGCCTGTCCACCGAGGCGGCCGCCATTGAGGATTGCGTTCATCTCGAGCATACCGCAGGCAATCTGAACGGGGATGTAAATACCGCCCTGTGCGCAAATGATTCTATCCTTCTCGAAGCAGGTGTCGAGTCCGGTCAGGAAGTCAATAACGCTGATCTTGATGTGGTTGTCGGGGTCGTACTGCTCAAGCGCGGAGAGCGTGCCGTCGAGGATGTTCATGCCCATGGAGCAAGCGATGTAAACACCGTCGAGGTCGGGATTTGCAACGATGAAGCTTTCAACTGCCTGTGCTGCGTCAGCTGCCTGCTGGAGGTCTCTTGCCTCAGCAACAACTTGCATGCCGTACTCGTCAAGCGCCTTCTGCATGCCCTTTTCACGAAGTGCTGCGCAGGAGCTGCTCTTGTCCAAAGAGATGAGGCCGATCTTCTTCATGCCTGCTTCGCCCATTGCCTTAACTGCTGCATAGCCTGCGTTCAGGTCGGACTGAACTGCGGTGCCGCAGAAGTAGGGAGATGCGTATACAACATCACGTACCTCGGGGTCGAGGATGTCGCGCCATGCAACTGCCCAGTAAACCTTGTTCTCTTCGCAAAGCTTTGCAACCTTGATGAGCATAGTGTCGTTGCAGGGGCAGATGGTGATCATATTGCAGCCTGCAGAGATAAGTTTCTCAACGCTGGAAATCATATGATCGGGGTCGGTCAGGTCGTCAGCTTCTGCAACTGCGGTGCCGCCGTTGGGGAAGTTGCCGCACAGGTAAACCATGTTCTCAAGGTAGGAATACTGTGCAGGGTTTGCGGTGTTTTCCATGGGGATGCCGAGCTTGAACTCGGGAAGTTTTGCTGCGGGATCTTTCCCCTCAGCGCCTTGCTGGCCGCATGCACAAAGTGCAAACACCATAACTGCCGCCAGCAAGAGGGCGATGACTTTCTTCATATTTTTTCTCCTTTTTCTTTTCATTACTCTGCCGGTAATGAGAATTACAAAATTCACTTGATTACCTCTACGCTCTTTCTTTCAAATGTAAGCGCAATTACAATAAGGAATATAAATCCCTTGATAAGTTGCTGAGTCAGTGTCTCAACGCCCCACAGGGTCATACCATTTGCAAGTGCCGCCATCGTGATGCTGCCGATTACCGCACTTCTGAACTTAACGGACGAGCCGCCTGTGATCAGCACGCCGCCGAGCATCAGCGCCTGCAGCGCATTGAATTCCAAATTGCTTGCCGTGCCGATATTAGCAGCACCGGAGCGGATGAGGAAGAAGAATGCAACAAGACCGGAGGCCAAACCCGTGAACACATAGCTTCCGTACTGAACGAGCTTTACTCTTACGCCGGACTGTCTGCAGACTTCCAGCCTTGAGCCTATTGCGCGGCAATGCTTGCCGAACATGGTGTACTTAAACAGTATGAAGCTAATAATACCGAATACCAGCGCAACTGTGATTTTAAGCTGCTGAGAATCGAGCATCATCATCTTGATGGGTATGGACTGAACACCCGACTGGAGCAGCAATTCAACAAAGCCCTTCAGGATGAAGGACATTGCTATTGTAGCAATAAACGAGTCAATTCTAAACTCCGTAACAATCAAGCCGTTCAGCAGGCCGCACAGCAGTCCGACCAGCAGCGCAACCGGCAGGACCAAATTGCCGCTTATAGATGATGCGTGTGCCGCAAGTGCCGCCGCAAGTGCCACAACGCCGCCCAGGGACATATCGTTTTTGCCCTGCGCCATAACAAAAATCAATGCGTATGTAACAATCAGAAGGCTGAAAGCCTCGTTGAACAGCGTGTTGAAGTTTGTCTTTGTAAATACTTTTCCGCCGCTGACCGCATTGAAGAATACCAACACTAATATGAGGCCTAATACGGGAATAATGTCAGACAGGTGCGCCTTGATCCAGCTTTTTGCCCCGCCGTTTTCATGCTTTTTTATATCCGTTTTCATTAGAAAGCACCTATCACCTATATCATGTAATTAATAATATCTCTGTCGGACAACTCTTTGCTTCTCTGAAACTCTTTTGTGATTTTGCCGTCCTTCATGATAAGCAGTCTGTCGCTCATACCTATCAGCTCAGGCAGCTCCTCGGAAATCAGTATTATGGTCCTGCCGTCCGCTTTCATTTTTTCCATGATGCGGTAAATCTCCGCTTTAACGCCGATGTCTATGCCTCTGGTGGGACAGTCCATTATCAGAACGGAGGCATCGAAGCCCACCCATTTCGCAATAACGACCTTCTGCTTATTGCCGCCGGACAGATGCATACAAAGCTGTTCCATTCCGCTGGTTTTGATTTCGAGCGTATTTATGTAGGAATTCGTAAACTCCTTCTCTCTCTTATCCGTGATGAATATGCCCTTCTGCAGCTTACTCAGGGACGGAAGGCAGATGTTATCACGAATGCTTGCTGCTGTGAGAATTGCTTCTTTGTCGCGGTCCTTGGAAATGTAGCCGATGCCCAGCTTCATTGCATCAGTCGGATTTTTGAACTCAACGCCGCCATGATACCTGGTAACGCCGATCGTACGCGGTTCAAGACCGAATATCAGCTTGCCCAACTCGTGCATACCGCACTCGTTCAGGCCGCCTATGCCGAGTATCTCGCCCTTATACGCATCGAACGAGACATCGGTAACAATTCCCTGCGTAATATGCTCAACCGAGAGGACAACCTCGTCCTCGTGGCTCGGCTTGAAATCCTCGCGATAGTAGGCTCCGACCATTTCTCTGCCAACCATCAGCTGCTTGATCAGATCGGCATTGAATTTCTCCTTCGGCACCTCGTCAATGTAAATGCCGTCTCTGAAAACCGTCAGATAGTCGCATTTTTCCATAAGCTCATCTATGTCATGTGAGATGAAGATTACGGACTTGCCTTCTGACTTCATCTTTTCCATCAAGCCGTAGAGAATATCGCGGCCGTTCTTGGAAAGTGCGCTGGTCGTCTCATCTATTATCAGAACCTTTGGGTCTGAATACATTGCTCTTGCTATCTCTACAAGCTTTCTGTCCTCAAAGGAAAGTCTGCCGCAGGTCATTCTGGCGTCAATGTGCTGCATCTGAAGCTCATCAAGAATCTTCTGTGCGGCATTCGCCATTTTTTTCGTATCCAGCCTGATGCCGTTATGAAACTGCTTTTCTTTTCCGATGAATATGTTTTCCGCAACGGTTGTGCTCGCAAAGGTCCCCTGCTCCTGAACAATCATGCAAACGCCCTTAGCTGCTGCGTCAATCATATTCTTAGGGCAATACGGCTCACCATCCAGGAAGAGTTCACCTGAATCATAGGGATAAATGCCCGAAACGATTGAACACATCGTGCTCTTGCCTGAGCCGTTCTCGCCCATCAGGCCGTGGATTTCGCCGGGCCTCAGGCAAAAGTGAACATCATTCAATGCCACAGTAGGCGGGAAAGTCTTAATTATGTTTTTAGCTTCAAGAAGAAAACGGTTACTCATCAGTTATCACCATCAACAAATTATTCGTTGAGAAGCTTTATGCCCGAGCTTGTGCCGAGTCTGTCTGCACCGGCCTCAAGGAATGCAAAAAGGTCTGCCTTGGTCTTCATACCGCCTGCCGCCTTTACTTTTACATAAGGTGCAACATTGGCCTTCAAAAGCTTTACATCCTCCAGCGTTGCGCCACCGGTGCCAAATCCGGTTGAGGTCTTAATATAGTCGGCCTTTGCATCCGAAACGCACTTGCAAAGTGCGATTTTTTCCTCGTCAGTCAGATAGCAGGTCTCAATTATAACCTTCAGAATCTTGTCCCTGCACGCCGCTTTGACGGCCTTGATCTCTTCGGTAACAGCATCAAACTTATGCTCCTTTGCCCAGCCGATGTTGATTACCATATCGATTTCATTTGCGCCGTCTTCAATTGCCTGCTTTGCCTCTGCAACCTTGATTGGAGTGGTGGAATATCCGAGGGGAAAGCCAATTACGGTGCATATATTGACATCCTTATATTTGTTGTGAATGTAATTTACAAAGCTTGTCGGAATGCATATAGATGCAGTGCCGTATTTCAGCGCCTCCTCTGCAATGGCTTCAATCTGCTCTGTTGTGCTAAACGCCTTGAGGAGCGTATGGTCAATGTGTCCGTATACTTCTTCTTTCTTCAATGTTATATATCCTTTCAGCTTTTGTGAAAATATTTATTTATCACAAGTTTTGTTCATCATATAACATATGCTAACATAAAGAAAAATTTGCGTCAATATTTCAAAACTTTTTTGTGAATAGTTCATAATATCCATCTCTTTGTTTGTATAAAACCAACATTTTTTTAACATCCGCTCTTTTTAGCTGTTAATCGGCAGCGATTGTTAACACATTTTGTTGACATGTTAACATTTTGCTTTGCTGTATAACAAAAGTCATTTATCTGATTGCCAATACGCACATTTTCTCAGAATAATGCGAAATTCGGCGCATTTCAGATGAAATATCCGGCTTATAATCGTATTACCGCGCCTCTGTATCCCAGCAAATCTGCAAATTTTGTTAAAACCAAGGTGCATTTCCCCTTTGTTGCTATTGAATTTTCTCTGTCGCTGTGATAAATTTGTTATAAATTAAAAATATTACGAGCATTTTGTTAAATACCGTTCAGAAAAGGAGAAGGCTTATATGAAGAACAAGCCCGAGCGTATCAGCTGTATTCTCTCCATCCTGGCAAACAGAGTAGGTGAATCCATAAGCGCGCTTGCCTCGGAAATCGGAGTCTCGGATATGACCATACGCCGAGACTTGCACGAGCTGTCCGCGCAGGGATATACCACCGTTATCAATGGCGTTGCAATTCTGAATGATAACCAGGATGGCTCGAAGATAAAGAAGGACTATTTCATTCACGACGAGAGACAGAGCATGTCCGGCAGCAAGGAGGCAATCGGTCTGGAGGCCTGCAAGCTCATTGAGCCGAATGATATCGTTCTGATAGATACGGGTTCCACCACAGAGTGTATGCTCAAGCACTTAAATCTGGACTTTCCCATCACGGTAGTGGGCTACACCCTGAACACTATGGTTGCCTGCCAGAACAGAAGCAACATCTCTCTCATTTGCGGCGGCGGATTTTACCACAGGAACACCGAGCTTTTCGATTCTCCCGAAGGAGTCGCGCTTATATCCAGACTGAATATCAACAAGTGCTTTATGGCAGCAGCTGGAGTAACTTCAAAAGGAAACCTTTCATGCATCGAGCCGTATGAATTTATGTACAAAAAGGCGGCTATCAACTCATCATCCACAAGAATTCTACTGGTCGACTCATCGAAGTTCGGCAAAATGCGTCCCTGCATGTTCTCAAATCTTTCAGATTTCGACATAGTAATTACAGACGGCGATATAGGCGGAAACTGGATTCGCCTCTTTGAGCAAAGCAATCTGAAGTACATAATCGTCTGATGCGTGCTATTATCTGTTTTGCACATCCTTAGCACCGCTTCATCTATTACAACAAGAATTCAACAGGCTCAGAGTCGGAATTTCGACTCTGAGCCTGCTATATCTTTGACCCGCAGGTGTTGGGTGTTCAAATTCTCTCGGGGGGTATTTGCGCCTGTCCGGTCTTGCTCTCGGTCTTGGCGGTGTCTGTCCCGGCATGAAGCTCGTCCGGTAATGTCATAAGCCCCTATCCACTCAAAGCCTTTCTCGTCTCCCAGAGAAAAGGCAAGGGACTGTCCGGGAGGCACAAGGGAGCTTTTCTCATGGATAAGCACCCTCATTGTCGGACTGTCTTTCAGCTTGCCAATAAACAGCAGACTGCGGATTGCCGCCGCCTGTTCGACAGCAACATCACCGTCAAGGGCATGAACCCCGCATTCGTCGGTCCGTACCTGTTCGAGGCCGTCGAGGAGAACCACATGTACAAGGTGCCGCATATGCACACCCACGAGCAGATCCGCGCACGCCACAGACGCATCGAGTCCGACCTCGAGCGCGAGGAGAAGCTGCACGAGAAATACGCCCCGCTGCAGAAATACTGATCCGATTCCTTTCTTTTCGCAGCACCCCAAAAGCCCCGCCGGTTTTCCGGCGGGGCTTTCGCGATTTCTGTCCTGTTTCTATCCCTGCTCACAGCTCCTGCAGCATGAGGGAAAACGCCTCCCGGAACGTGAGCCGGCTACGCACGGTGAGCTGCACATCCGGCGCGCCGTCCACCGTGACGGCGTAGAGCGTCTGCGGCGGCAGATTCGTGAAGATGCACGACCGGTGCTTTGCGTCGAGCGTTGCGACCATGGTGTTTTCGCGCGTCTCGCGCACCTGCCAGAGCCGCACCGTCACGGGCGCATCCGCCGAGACGACGAGCCGCGCCGTTCCGGTCGCAAACACATGCTCGCCGACCTCCTCTGCCGTACCGCTGACCTCACGCGCGGCAAGGTCGGTCGCACCGGCCGGGAGCGCGGCAGACACAGCGCCGCCCGGCTGGCCGAGGATCACGAAGGTCTTGCCGATGAACACAAGAAGCACGGCCAGCAGCACGGCCAGCAGCACGCCCAGCACCGCGCAGAGCGCGCGCAGGCAGCGCTTGCGGCGGCGCATTTTCCGCGCCAGAGCACGTGCGATCCCGTCCGTACCGGGATCCTCCGCCGCAGCAGCAGCGGGCGTCAGGTCGCGCCGCAGCTGCGCATATTGCGCCCGGCAGGCCGGGCAGGCGTCCATGTGCGCCTCGAGCGCCGCACGGCTGTCGGCGCTGCAGCAGCCGTCCAGATAGAGCGGCAGCAGATCCGCCGCCATGCCGCAGGTAATCGGGTTCATGTCGATCCCTCCATTCGTTCGATGATTTTGTTTTTGGCACGAAAGTACGTGACCTTCGCCCACGATTCGGACTTGCCGAAGATGTCCGCAATGTCGCGGAAGCTCAGCTCGCCGAGCGTGCGCAGCAAAAACACTTCCTTATACTGCGCGCCCAGCTCGTGCACGTAGCGGTAGATCTGCCGCGCCTGCTCGCGGTCAAGAAAGCGCTCGACGAAGTCAGTCTCCGCCGGCAGGGGCTCAAGCGCGTCCGCGCCGACCGTGCGCGCGCTGCGCCGGCAGTCCTTGAGGTATGCGTTCTTCGCAATGGCGCACAGCCACGTCTCAAGCTTGCTGTCGCCGCGAAACGAATCAAAATGGGTGTAGGCGCGGTAAAAGGTCTCCGCCGTGAGCTCTTCGGCGACGGCCGCATCTCCGCACAGGGAGCGCAGGTAACGGAACACGAACGGACTGTAGGTTGTAAATATGACGTCGAACGTGTCCATCCTTGCCCCTCCCATCTTGATGCTTTGTCTATAAGAGTCCACTGTGTGCAAAAGGTTACAGCGGATCTGCATTTTTCTTCTGCCGTGTCTGAAATCCCACGGCAGGGCCATTGTATCACAGCGGCGCGGAAAACGGCGCAGATATAGCAAAAGACCGCAGTCAAATGACTGCGGTCTTCTGTGTTGGCATTGACCTATCTTCCCGGTCCGTCTCCAGACAAGTATTGTCGGCACTGGTGAGCTTAACTTCCGTGTTCGGAATGGGAACGGGTGGACCCTCACCGTTAAAAACACCAACTATGAACCCTCGTGGCACACCACAAGGGTGGTACACCATCAGGGACTCGAACCCTGGACACCCTGATTAAGAGTCAGGTGCTCTACCAGCTGA
>OFMN01000113.1_pt1 | contig 83000 bp, 60 predicted proteins | sample 1541791 | NCBI WGS metagenome assembly OFMN01 (sample SAMN04209248, study PRJEB22552) | human gut metagenome | biome: gut; material: feces | host: Homo sapiens | place: USA: Oklahoma
CCCCTACGGTAAAGTTTTTTCAAGCAAACAAACCAATTTTTAAGATAGTCCCCCTTGAAAAGGCGCCCGTAGGGTGTGCCTTGTGCTGGGATGTCCCGAAGGGACAGGGGGATAATCCCTACGTCTGCTCCTTACGGAGCATCCACCTCCCTTTTCAAGGGAGGCATATTTATCGTCCTCGGTGGGATGCCATAAGGTTTTCCATTTCCGGTACACTCGGGTCGATGTGGGCATCGACCTCTACAGGGGAACTTCAAAGGGCAAAAAAGATGCCTGAAAAACGCAAAAAGAGCTTGTCGGGAACGGCTTTATCCCGGCAGGCTCTTTTTGTTATCTGGTGTTGTGATCCAGTTTCACGCTGGTTTATCTTTTTCGGTTATCCTGGAACAGGACGGCTCAGAACCTGTCTTTAGTGTGCGGCGAACTGGGTGATATCCGGCACGCCGATGGACGTAGTTCCCTCACGGAGCATCACCAGGGTCAGTTCTGCCATGTGGGTGGGTGTTTCTGGACATCCGTTTTTCAGCCAGTGTTCCACCAGCCCCACGCACCCGGCAAGGGCAAAGGAAATGGCGTACTGGAGATCCTGTTCCCGGAGTTCCTTCGGCGCAAACGAGCGCAGAGTCTGGAGACCCTTGTCCCGGATCATCTTCTCGATGTTCCGCAGAAAGGCGATGTCGCCGTTCGGTCCGATGAGCGCCGAACAGAGCTGGGCATTCTCCGAGAGGATGTTGAACGTCTGTTCCAGAAAGGCGAAGAAGTTCTTCGGCGTTTCCGGCAGCGTCCAGTTTTCGTTGACGGCATCCATCAGCTGCTGTAACAGGCGCTGTTCTGTCTTTTCCAGCAGGTCGTAAATGTCTGTGTAGTGGAGATAGAAGGTGGAACGGTTGATGTCCACCAGGTCTGCCAGCTCCCGGACGGTGATCTCCTTGATGCTCTTCTGCTGGAGCAGGGTGGTCAGTCCGTTCAGGATCAGCGCCTCGGTGCGGCGATAGCGCCGCTCTTGTTTTATATTGTTGGTCATGTTGTTTCATCCTTATCTTCGGCAGCACGGCACAGGTCTCGTGGGGTGCTGTCCATTATAATAGTATACGAAGCGGCGTCTGTCCGGCATTCGGGGATTGCCGGATCCACTAATAAACATAGTGTCTATTAGTAGACGCAATTTGTAAAATCAACGGTTGCAAATTCACTTCCCTTATATTATAATAGATACAGGACGAAAAGTCAACAGCTTTCTATTTATAGACAAGATTTTTTTATAGACAGCTGTTCTTCGTCACAAGAATCGAAACAAGACCGTGCATTCGGGGAAAGCGGTGATTGTTTCATGCAGAAAGGAAGTAGGTATTTATGCGATCAAGCGGTTCCGGAAAGAAACAGAATTTCTTCTGGCGGCACTTCAATGGCATCGCAATGGCGGCAATTGTTCTGATCCCGACCATCTATACCACCTTGTTCCTGGGTTCCATGTGGGATCCTTACGGGAATGTGGATCAGCTGCCGGTGGCAGTGGTCAACAATGACAAGTCGGTGGACTATGAGGGCAAGGAACTGGCTGTCGGAGACGAACTGGTAGACAAACTGCGGGAAAATGACCAGCTGGATTTCCACTTTGTCAGCGCAGACAAGGCAGAAAAGGGAATTGAGGACGGCACATATTATATGGTCATCACCATTCCGGAAAACTTCTCGGAAAACGCCTCCACGCTGATGGACGACGAGCCGCAGAAGATGGAACTCCAGTATGTCACCAATCCCGGCACGAACTACATCGCAAGCAAGATGAGCGAAACGGCGCTGGCAAAGATCCAGAAAGAAGTTTCGGAGAGCGTGACCAAGGAGTATACCGAGACCATCTTCGACCAGTTGGGTACGATCGGCAGCGGCATGAGCGATGCGGCTGACGGTGCGCTCCAGATCCAGGACGGCGTGTCCGATCTGAAGGACGGCAACACCAAGATCACCGATAATCTGAAGCTTTTGTCGGACAGCTCCCTTACTTTCGTAGACGGTGCAAAGACCCTGGAAAGCGGTCTGAAAACCTATACCGACGGCGTGGCAACGGTCAACAGCGGTGCGCAGACATTGTCTGACGGCATGGATCAGCTGGCGAGCGGCGCAGGCACGCTGGCAGACGGCGCAGTGGCACTGTCTGACGGTTCCGGTACACTTTCCAACGGTGTCAGCAGCTATACCGACGGCGTTTCGGCAGCCTACAGCGGCGCACAGACCCTGGACGGCAGCAGCAGCCAGCTGGAAAACGGCGCAGCAAGCCTGACCAGCGGTGCGGCACAGCTCCAGCAGGGCAGCGCACAGATGACTGCCGGCCTGCAGACCCTGTCTGACAGTCTGAGTGGCAGTCTCTCCGCAGAGAGTCTCCAGCAGATGCAGCAGCTGACCGCCGGTCTGACACAGCTCCAGCAGGGCATCGACACACTGAACACCACCCTGCAAAACACTTCCATGCCGGATACCAGCGCTCTGGTACAGACGCTGACCGCCAGTCTGACGGCGATCGGCACCAGCGCACAGGATGCCGGCGCACAGCTGCAAAGCTTACAGTCCGCACTGACCACCATGACCCAGACGGAAGTATTCCAGTCTCTGGATGCGGCATCCCAGCAGGAACTGCTGTCATGCTTCTCCGTCCCCATGAGTTCTCTGGCAACGGATATCTCGGACATCGGCACACAGGTGACCGGCTTGTCCAAGGCACTGGAAGGCACAGATCTGAGCAGCTCTGCCAGCGCAATGGAACAGCTGAAGTCCAGCGTCAGCACACTGGCTGCCGGCGCAGACCAGGCACTTCCGGGCGCACAGCAGGCGATCACCAGCCTGTCCGGCGGCTTACAGTCGGTACAGTCCGCAGTGGATGCACAGCTCATCCCTGGTTCTCAGGCACTGGAGGCTGGTCTCAGTCAGCTGGCTGACGGCAGCAGCACTCTGGAATATGGTGTATCCAAGTACACCGGCGGCGTGTCCAGTCTGACCGACGGACTCCAGACCCTGGATTCCAACACCGGCACGCTGGTGGGCGGTGCGTCCTCGCTGAACAGCGGCGCACAGACCCTGGCAGACAGCGTTCCTACACTGACCAATGCAGTTTCTCAGCTGCAAAGCGGTGCATCCCAGCTGGCTGACGGTACTGCACAGCTGGCGGCAAACAACGACACGCTGAACAGCGGCGCAGCACAGCTGGCAGACGGCGCAGGTCAGATCCAGGACGGCGCATCCCAGCTGGCAGACGGCTCGGTAGAACTGGGTGACGGTCTGGTACAGCTGTCCAACGGTGCGGTAACGCTCCAGACTTCCATCGCCGACGGCGCAGACGAGGTCAACAGCATCGACAGCACCGACAAGACCTATGATATGTTCTCTGCGCCGGTAATGACAAACGAGACATATGAGACGACCGTTCCCACAAACGGCAACGCTATGGCGGCGTACATGATGTCCGTTGGTCTGTGGGTATCCGGTCTGGCATTCTGCGTTATGCTCTCGCCGTATCATCAGAAGATCGGCGCTCGCAAGCCGGGCAAGGCATGGCTGCTCACACTGGGCAAGCTCTGGGCATTGGGTCTGCTCCAGGCAGTTCTCATGATCCTGTGCCTGTCCTGGATCAACGACTTCCAGCCGGAATATATGGGCAAGACACTCATCATCGCCTGCCTGGCATCTGTGGCATTCCTGACGCTGGAATATTGTGTCAACTTCTTCCTGGATATCATCGGTGACTTTATCCTGCTGGTATTCATGGTACTGCAGCTCAGCGGCTGCGCCGGCACATATCCGCTGGAACTGTCCGACAAGTTCTACCAGGTTCTGAACCCGTTCATGCCGTTCACCTATACCGTTCACGGTTTCCGCAGCGGCATCGCATCCGGTCTGGACATCACCACAGACTGCGTGGTACTGGCAGTGATCGCTGTCGTATTCGCAGGTCTCCTGCTGGTTGGTTTCCGCAAGCGTGCGAAGAAGGAACAGGAGTCTGAGGTGGAAGTTTCCGAAAAGGCAGTTTCCGGCACTCCGGTTCAGGCATAATCACGACATCTTGAATTTTCCCATTATATAAGAACAAGTTTTCGCAAAAAGTGATGCTCGAAAATCCACATACATTTCTTGCAAAGACGAGTTCTGAAAGCAGCGTATCGGTTTGATCTCCGGTACGCTGCTTTTTTTGTGTCAGTGGGGACGAATCACATTGAGATCACAATGTGATTCACATTGTGATCTCAATGTTACCAGCGTCGAGTAACATTGTAGATACAGAGATAGAGATAGAGAAAGAGTCAGAGTAAGAGTTAGAGTTAGATTCAGAGATAGAAAAAGAGACAGATGCAGATACAGAGTTATTGTTATATCCAGAGGTGCAGCCATGCGGCTGCTTTTTCCGGAAACAAGGACAACGACTGCTTTCGCATGAAAGGCTGGATATTCTGTTGCAATGGCTCTTCTGATAAGACGGGAAAGATGCTTGCCGGATACCAACCATAAAAAAAGCACACCAGGTATCGTCTACCCAGTGTGCCGATGTTTGATTCTGTTACAGCAGTCCGAAGAATGCGGCGATCACATTCGCCTCAGCCTCTGCCATTTTTTGCAGGTTGGCATCTGACAGCAGCCAGTTGGTGGCTCGCAGGTTGGTGTGATAGCTGTGTTCCAGCAGGATCGCCGGTGTCCCCACCTTGGTTGCGCCACGGAGAACGCCGTAATAGTCGCCGTTGTCGCCCTGGCGTTTCCAGATCGTTCCGGCTTGTGCTGTCCCCATCACCTGGTGTACCACGTTCGCCAGCTGCTGTCCCAGTACATCCATAGTGCCGGTCACAGTGCAGCAGGCAAGGGGTGCGTCTACGGATGCACTGTTGCAGGCGTTGCTGTGCAGGCTGAGGAACAGGTCGCATCCGGCGGATTTCTTGCCCCGTGCCTCCAGCCCCAGGTCGCCTGCCTGGGTCGTCCGGGTGGTGATGACTTCCATGCCCCGTGCCTCCAGCGCCGATTTCAGCTTGAGGTGGAGCTTCCAGCTCATGTCGGATTCATAGTATGTACCGTTCACCGGACTGCGGTTGTATTTGCCGTAGTGTCCGGCATCCAGACAGATCTTGATTTTCTTTTGCGTGCCGTCTGCGTTGAAGGTGTACTTCTTTCCGTCGATGGTGACCGTTCCCGTCGCCATATTGCCGTTTTCCAGGAAGTAGTACCGCTGGCTGCCGATGGTCTGCCAGCCGGTAAGCATAGCGCCGTCTGTGCCGAAGTAGTACTTCTGGCTGCCCACCGCCTGGAACCCGGTCTGCATGGAGCCGTCCGAGGCAAAGCAGTACTGTTTGCCGTCCACGGTCTGGATGCCGGTTCTGGCAATGCCGTCCGTGCCGAAGTAATAGCGCTTGCCGTCCAGCGTCTGCCAGCCGGTCTGCATCTCATAGTTCTCGCTGAAATAATAGCGGTTTTCGCCGTCCTCTGCCCAGCCGGAGGTCAGCTCGCCGTTCGCATCGTAATAGCGGACGGTCTGGTCGTCGAAGATGCACAGCCCCAGTTTCTGGGTGCCGGTCTCCTCGTCCAGCAGATAGCGGACACCGTCCACCGTGTATTCTCCGGTCACCTTGCCTGCGGCATCGTCCACATAATAGCGGCTGCCGCCGTAGCTGACCCAGCCTTCCACCGGCTTTCCCGTCTCCGGGTCGTAGTATCGCCGCACCCCGTCTACGGTGCGCCAGCCGGTCTTTTGTGCGCCGGTGTAGTCGAACAGATAGGTCACGCCGTCGATCTTCTGCGCACCCACCGCCGCCGCATAGGTGGCGCTGTCATAATAGTGCCAGGTGTCGTCGATCTTCTGCCAGCCCGTCATCTGCGTGCCGCTGGAGTCGAACAGATACAGGACACCGTCTACCGTTGCCGCCTGGATGGCGTAAGAGCCGTCGCTGTACTGATACTTTCTTGCGCCGTCTTTCATGACCCAGCCGCCCGGATTTTCCTCCGGCGCAGGGGAGAGTTCCGGCAGCGTGGACGTCGCCACAGCCGGGGCAGCCGATTCCAGGGGTACGGCATCCGCCGCAGACGCATTCAGACCGCCAAAGAAGAGCATTCCGCCTGCCGCCGCACCCAGGGTCAGCAGGGAAAACCACTTGGGATAGTGCATTTTTCAACCTCGTTTCTATATTGCCTTGTCTTGCGAAAACAGGTCGGTTCACCGGGAACTGCCTGTTCCATTCTCACGTTTCCAACACATCCTTTACATTATACATGATTTCGGCACATTTGTCAAGCATTTTCTTGTGATTCTGCCAAAAAGATTTCTACCGTGGTCATGCTTTTTGGCTTTTCCGCATATACATAAGCAAAAACACAAAAACAAATCCGGGAAAGAAGGAATCCTATGAACGGTCTGACAACCAAAGCAGCACGGGAACGTCTGAAACAGGACGGCGAAAACGAACTGGCGGCGGCAGCAAAGCTCCATCCTCTGCGGATGTTCCTGGGGCAGTTCCGGGATGTGATGGTGCTGATCCTGCTGGCTGCCACAGGTGTATCCGCCTTTCTGGGGGAGATCACCGACGCTGTCACCATCATCCTCATCGTTCTGCTCAACGCCATTCTGGGCTTTTTGCAGGAGTACCGCACGGAACAGACGCTGGAGTCCCTGCGCAGTCTCACCGCACCCACCGCCACGGTCTGCCGGGACGGAAAGTGGCAGACCATTCCGGCACGGGAACTGGTCTGCGGCGACTGCATCCGGCTGGAGGCAGGGGACAATGTGCCGGCAGACAGTGCGCTGGTGCGTGCAGACGGGCTTTCGGTGAACGAGTCCATCCTCACCGGCGAATCCGAGGCGGTCTCCAAGCAGTCCGGCGACCCGGCAGACACCCGGAACGATCTCCACAAGAAAAACGTGGTCTATGCCGGAACAGCTGTCCTCCACGGCAGCGCCGAGGCAGTGGTCATTGCCACGGGTACACGCACCCAGATGGGGCAGATCTCCGCCATGCTCCAGGAGGTGAAACAGGATCTGACACCTCTGCAAAAGCGGCTCGCCGGGCTGGGAAAGGTGGTGGCGCTACTCTGTCTGGGGGTGTGCGGCGCTGTCTTTCTGGCTGGGGTACTCCGGGGCGAACCGGTCTTTGATATGCTCATGACCGGCATCACCATTGCCATCGCCGCCATTCCGGAGGGACTCCCGGCGACGGTCACCATTGCACTGGCGCTGGCGGTGAGCCGGATGATGAAGCGCAACGCCCTGGTGAACCGGCTGCACAGCGTGGAGACCCTGGGCTGTGCCAGCGTCATCTGCTCCGACAAGACGGGGACCATCACCGAAAACCGCATGACCGTCACCGCAGTCCGGGCAGGCGGCGAGTCGTTTTCCGTCACCGGGACGGGGCTGCAAAAAGCCGGCGCCATCCAGCAGGACGGCAGGAACGTCAATCCTCTGTCGAAACCGGCGCTGAAGGAACTGCTCATCTGCGGCGCACTCTGCTGCACTGCCGAGATACACAGTCCACAGGAGTCCGCCCGGCGTGACCGGAGCGCCAGAACTGACAAGGGCAGCTGGTCTGCCACAGGCGACCCCACCGAGGTGGCACTGCTGGTGGCGGCAGAAAAAGGCGGCGTTTCCCGGCAGGAACTGCTGCGCTCTCATCCGGTGCTGCGCTCAGAGCCGTTCGACAGCGAGACCCGGCGGATGTCCGTCACCGTCACCCAGGGCGCAGGGACGTGTACTTACTGGAAAGGGGCAGCGGATGCCATCCTGCCTCTGTGCGGTTTTCAGATGCGTGACGGAAAGACCGTGCCGTTTTCCGAGAGCGACCGTGCGGCTGTTCGCCGGAGCGTGACGGAGCTGTCCGACCAGGCACTCCGGGTGCTGGCGTTTGCCCGGCAGGAGGACGGCGCCTGCGTCTTTCTGGGGCTTGCCGGAATGCTGGATCCGCCCAGAGAATCCGCCCGGACTGCCATCCGCACCTGCGCCAGAGCAAACATCCGCACGGTCATGATTACCGGCGATCACAAGAACACCGCCGCCGCCATTGCGAAACAGGCAGGACTGCTCCGGGGCAAAAAGGCGATGACCGGCGACGAACTGGACGCTCTCAGCGATGCCCAGCTGGATGCCTGCCTGGATCAGTACACCGTCTTTGCACGGGTCAACCCGGCGCATAAGCTGCGGCTGGTGCGTGCGTACCGGCGGCGTGGCGAGATCGTCGCCATGACGGGAGACGGGGTGAACGATGCGCCTGCCATCAAGGAGGCGGACGTTGGCGTTGCCATGGGAAAAAGCGGTACGGATGTGGCTCGCCAGGCGGCAGACGTGGTGCTGACGGACGACAACCTGGCGACGCTGGTGGATGCGGTGGAACAGGGACGCTGCGTCTACGCCAACATCCGGAAGTTTGTCCGATACCTGCTGTCCTGCAACATCGGCGAGGTGCTGACCATGTTTCTGGGCATTCTGATGGGGATGCCGGTGGTGTTGCTGCCTACCCAGCTGCTGCTGGTGAACCTGGTGACGGACGGTCTCCCTGCCATTGCCCTGGGACTGGAACCGCCCGAACCGGAGGCGATGCAGAAACCGCCGAGAAAGCCGGACGAAAGCTTTTTCTCCGACGGGCTGATGGGACGCATCTTCTTCCGTGGCATCCTCATCGGCATCTGTACCCTGGGTGCGTTTTCTACCGTGATCCGCACCGGCGGCACGCTGGAGGCTGCCCGGACGGCGGCGCTCTGCACGCTGATCCTGTCCCAGCTGGTACACGTCTTTGAGTGCAAGTCCGAACGGCGCACCCTGTTCTCCATGCCCTATGGGAACAACCTGTGGCTCATCGGCGCTGTGGCAGTTTCCCTGGCAGTGCTGGCGGCGGCGGTGGTCTTTCCCATGCTCCGGGTCATCTTCTCCACTGTTATGCTCACCCGTCCCCAGCTGTACATCGCCCTGGGATTCTCCCTGGCTGTGCCGCTGTGCAGTTCCGTTGCCGGGCTGTTCCGGCGGAAAAAATAGGAAGTTTCCCTATTATAATAGTATAGCGCAGCCGTCCGGTGTTCTGCCGTGGCGGCTGTTCTGGCGTGTTTACGCTTTTCTAACTTCCATTTTACAAAATCATGGTGGACGGCGGCGGACTCGCTGTGGTACAATAACAAGGCGCAGAAATGCGTGAACGACTGAAATATTGTGAGGTGAAAAAGGTGGCAAACGGAGATAGTTGCAGGTCAAACGGACGAAGGCAGCGTCCGGCATATCAGAAACGGCACGGACGGCTGCGTCTGCTGCCTTTTTTGGCATAGCCTTTTTGGAACGCTGTCTTTTCTGCCCTGTCTGACCTGCTGTCGGACGGGGCATTTTTGTTTCCTTTGACTTCGGGCAGCACGACCGCCATTTGTGCGGTGTCTGTCCCTGCTATCGTGAATTCGGGAGACCGATCGAAGGAAAGGATGGTTCCAATGGAAAAGACAATGGTACTGGCAAAAACAGCAGAAAAGCCCAACTATGAGAGCGAGATCCTCCGCATTATCCGGGGGAACACTTCGCCGAAAGCCATGCTGAATCAGCTGGAGGATTATCACGGCAGCGACATTGCGGATGTGATCGAACAGCTCAGCGAGCAGGAACGGAAAAAGGTGTTCCGCATCTGTCCGGCGGAGATGCTGGCAGAGGCGTTCGCCCACCTGGAGGAGGAAAAGGCAGGGGAATGCCTGAAAGAGATCAGCCCCAGAAAGGCGGGCGAGATCGTCTCCGAGATGGAAACGGATGATGCAGTGGAGATCCTGCACACCATCGGCAGGGAGAAACGGGAACTGATCCTGGATGCCCTGGACGAGGATATCAAGAAGGAGATACGGCTCATCGCATCCTTTGACGAGGACGAGATCGGCAGCAGGATGACCACGAACTGCATCGTCCTGCACGAGGGTCTGACGGTAAAGGATGCCATGAACGAGCTGGTCAGACAGGCGGAGGAGAATGACAACATGACCACCCTTTTTGTGGTGGACGAGACAGACTGCTTTTACGGTGCGATCGCTCTGAAAGATCTGATCGTGGCGAGGAGCGGTGTGCCGCTGGAAAGTCTCATTGCCACATCGTTCCCCTATGTGTACGCCAACGAGACCATCGACGACTGCATCGAACAGCTGAAGGACTACTCCGAGGACTTGATACCGGTGCTGGACAACCAGAACAAGCTGCTGGGCGTTATCACGGCGCAGAGTCTGATCGATGTGGTGGATGAAGAGATGGGCGAGGACTATGCAAAGCTTGCCGGTCTGACGGCGGAGGAAGATCTGAACGAGCCGCTGAAACAGAGCGTGAAGAAACGCCTGCCCTGGCTCTTTGCCCTGCTGCTGCTGGGACTGCTGGTGTCGGTGGTCGTGGGTGCATTCGAAAAGGTGGTGGCACAGCTGACGCTTATCATGGCGTTCCAGTCGCTGATATTGGATATGTCGGGAAACGTGGGGACCCAGTCCCTGGCGGTCACCATCCGGGTGCTGATGGACGAGAACCTTACGTTCCGGAACAAGCTGCGGCTGGTGGGCAAGGAAATGCGTGTGGGCTTTTTCAACGGTCTGATCCTGGGCGTGCTGTCGTTCGCCATGGTGGGGCTGTACATCATGCTGTTCAAGCACAAGACCATGCTGTTCTCCTTTGCGGTTTCCGGCTGCATCGGCGTTTCGCTGATCCTCGCCATGCTGATCTCCAGCGCCGTCGGCACGCTCATTCCGCTGTTCTTCAAGAAGATCAAGGTAGACCCGGCAGTTGCGTCCGGTCCGCTCATCACCACGGTGAACGACCTGGTGGCAGTTGTCACCTACTACGGCATGAGCTGGATTTTACTGCTGAACGTTTTGAAACTGGTGTAAGATATACGTGTCTCTACAGAAAATGCGGCACACTGGGCAGACGATACCCGGTGTGCTTTTTTACGTCTGCTTTTTTCGTGAAAGTGCTGCACAGCAGGTTGACATTTTCCATGAAATATGTTACAATTTATGATATGAGCATATTCGGGGAACGAATATGGGAAAAACGGCTGCTTTTCCGAAAGACGGCAGAGCGGCGTATCAGAAAGGATGAAGTTGTATGAATTTTGTCACGGTCCTGTTTTTCCTGGGACTGCTGCTGACAATCGTGGCATCCGTGGGGCTGCTGCGTCTGACGGGGAAGAAAGCACCGCAGGAACAGCGCCTCTGGCCGCTGGCACAGAAACCGGCTGCTGACGAAATGGCAGAAACGGAAAAAGATACCGAAAATGCGGAAGATGTCGCACCGGAGCAGGCTGCGCCGAAAACGCCTGCCGCCGGGAAAAAGCGGCTGTATGTGCCGAATCTCATCGTGCTGGCAGTCTCTGCCGTGCTGGTGGTGCTGGGACTGGGCGACCTGTTCGGCATTGCCGATTACGGTCAATTTGAGGGCGCTTTTCTGCTCATGGGCATTGCTGCCGTGTTGCAGTATGCCGCCTGTCTGCTGTACCAGTGCCGGAAGAGCCGGACGGTGCGCTTTTTCAGCAAGCTTTTGCTGGTCATGACCGTGCTGGAGCTGACGGTGTTCCAGTATCCGTCCTATCATCTGATGCTGGGCGACTATCCGGAGAAGATTCTGCTGCCCTCGGATGCCACGGTGGAATCCGGGGACTATACCCTGGACGAGAACCTGCACACGCTGACCATCACCGGCAAAAACGAGTGCGTTATCACGTTCAACGATCTGAACGTACCCATCGGGACAGTCCGTGCCGTGGCAAAGCTGGGGAAGGACACCAAGCAGTCCCAGATGGTGCTGGATATGGCGGATGCCACCCATGTGGACTATCGGTTCGATATCGCCAAGCAGGCGCTGGTCAAGGACAGAGAGAATACCCAGTACATCGCCTGTGAATTTTCCGGGGATGTCTCCAAGCTGCGTCTGAAGTTTACCGGAAAAAATGACGGGGACGGGGTAGTCCTGCAGAGCGTACAGCTGAATGCGCCCATTCCCTTTGCCGTTTCGCCGCTCCGGATGGCGCTGGTGCTGGTGCTGGGAACGCTGGCTTATGCGGTGGCGTGCAGCACTACGCTGAAACGCCCGTATCTGGAGACGAAAAAGCTCTGCCGCCGTACCATTACAGTGATGACCGCAGCGGTCATGGCCGTGGCAGTGCTGATCGTTATGGCAAAGCTGCCCGACGGCGGTTTCGCCGGACAGTTCAAGCTGGACAGCGGCAACCAGATCACACAGGAACAGGTGGACGCTTTCGAAAACGGACAAATTTCCCTGCTGAAAGAAGTGGACGATGCGCTGCTCCAGGTGGAGAACCCTTATGACTGGGGAATGCGAAACGACTCCGGCGCAAAGGCGGAGTGGGACCACGTATTCTATGACGGCAAGTATTATTCCTACTACGGCATCGCACCGGTGGTGCTGCTGTATCTGCCGTATCACAAGCTGACCGGACACTACTGCTCCACGAACCTGTCTATCCTGCTGTTCAGCCTGGTGGGACTGCTGTTCCTGGCAATGGCATATCTGGCATTCGTCAAGCGCTGGTGCAAAAACGTCTCCGCCGGAAACATCATCGCCGGCATGGCGATCCTGTTCAGCTCCTGCGGCATCTGGTACAGCGTGGGACGCACGCTGTTCTATGAGATTTCCATTTCCTCCGGATTCGCCTTTGTGGCACTGGGCGCTTATTTCCTGTTCAGTTCCAACGTGCTGAGCGAGGGCAAGGTGTCTCTGGTGCGGACGGCGCTGGCATCCCTGTTCCTGGGCATCGCCGTGCTGTGCCGTCCGACTCTGGCGGTCTATGCCGTGGTGGCAGTGCTGTATTTCCTGTACGCCATCCCCAAGTCCGGGAATGTGCTGGTGCAGGCAGAGGACGGCACTTCGTCTCTGGCAGTCCGCAAGCCCCGGCGCATCGCCTACGTGCTGTGCGCAGCCCTGCCGCTGCTGGCGCTGGGCATCACCCAGATGGTGTACAACTACGCCCGGTTCGGCTCGCCGCTGGACTTCGGCATCCAGTACTCGCTGACCATCAACGACTTCACCCATTCCCAGTACCACACCTCGTTCGTGCTGATCGGTCTGTGGAATTATCTCTTCGCCCCGCCTCAGTTCCTGCCGGAGTATCCGTACATCAGTACGCCTTTCTCCAAGCTGGACACCAACGGCTTTTACTTCAACGATGACGGCAACACCTCCGGCATCCTGTTCCTGGCGATTCCGGTTGCGGCATATCTGCTTGCCCGTGCGGCACTGCGCCGTCTGCCGGACACCAAGACACGCTGGAAATACGGCGTGATGGTGGGACTGCCCTGCGTGGTCATGCCGCTGGTCATCATCTGCTCGATCTGGGAAAGCGGCTATGCGGTGCGCTATACGGCGGACTTCTCCTGGGAGATTCTGCTGGGCGCACTGACGATCCTGTTCTTCCTGTATCAGAAGTCCAGGAACGAAACGAAAAAGGATCTGACCCGGAAGTTTATGGCGGCTGCGATGCTCTGCGCTGTTGTGGTAAACGGTGTGCAGATCTTCAAATTCGCATTCCCCCAGGAGCAGTACCCGGCAATCTGTGACCATCTGACACAGCTGATCGCATTCTGGAAGTAAGGAGCATGAATATCTGATGGATACATTATATTTGGTCATTCCGTGTTATAACGAAGAAGAAGTGCTGCCGGAAACTTCAAAACAGCTTCTGGCGAAAATGCAGTCGCTGATGGCGGCGGAGAAGGTCTCGGAGAAGAGCCGCATCGTCTTTGTCAACGACGGCTCGAAGGACCGCACCTGGGAGATCATCCAGGCGCTGCACCAGGAGAATCCCATTTACCAGGGCGTGTGCCTGTCCCGGAACCGGGGACACCAGAATGCGCTGCTGGGCGGCTTGATGACAGTGAAGAATCACTGCGACATGGCAATTTCCCTGGATGCCGACCTCCAGGACGATATCGATGCCATTGACGAGATGGTGGACAAGTACTATGCCGGAAATGACGTGGTCTACGGCGTGCGGAATGCCCGGAAAACGGATACCTTTTTCAAGAAGTTCACCGCCGAGGGCTTTTATAAGGTCATGAAGATGATGGGCGCAGACGTGGTGTTCAACCACGCCGACTATCGTCTGATGAGCCGCCGTGCGCTGGACGGACTGGAATCCTTCAAGGAGGTCAATATGTTCCTCCGTGGCGTTGTTCCCATGATCGGCTATAAGAGCGACAAGGTGTACTATGCCCGAAAGGAGCGTTTCGCCGGAACTTCCAAGTATCCGCTGAAAAAGATGCTGTCCTTTGCCTGGGAAGGCATCACATCCCTTTCCACAAAGCCCATCGCCCTCATTACCCGGCTAGGTACGCTGATCTTCCTGGTGAGCATCATCATGCTGATCTATTCCTTTGTGCGGCACTGCATGGGCGCAACCATTACGGGCTGGACTTCGCTGATCGTGTCCATCTGGGCAATCGGCGGCTTGCAGCTCCTCGCCATCGGCATCATCGGGCAGTACATCGGAAAGGTTTACTTAGAGACAAAGGAACGCCCGAAGTTTATCATTGAAACGTATCTCTCCGATGAGGACGCAGATGCGGATAAGGATAAGACACAGAAGTAATTAAAAGTAACACTGCATAAAAATAAATCACCGGAGACTTGTCCCGGGGATTCTTTTGGAGGGTCTGGCTATGGCATATATTCTTAACGAAAACCGTTATTCTCAGATGGAATACCGCCGCTGCGGAAACAGCGGGCTGAAACTGCCCCTGCTGTCCCTGGGGCTGTGGCACAACTTCGGCGACACCAATAGCCTGGAGCGGATGGCACAGCTCTGTGAGACGGCGTTTGACGGAGGCATCACCCATTTCGACCTGGCGAACAACTACGGGCCGCCTGCTGGTGCGGCGGAGCGAAACTTCGGCAGACTGCTGAAAACCATTTTCGCCGGTCACCGGGATGAACTGGTCATCAGCACCAAAGCCGGCTATGATATGTGGGACGGTCCCTACGGCGACGGGGGCAGCCGGAAGTATCTGCTGGCGAGCCTGGATCAGAGTCTGAAACGGCTGGGTGTGGACTATGTGGACATCTTCTACCACCATCGCCCCGACCCGGAAACGCCTCTGGAGGAGACCATGGGCGCACTGGCGCAGGCGGTGCGGAGCGGCAAGGCGCTGTATGTGGGGCTGTCCAACTATGACGGCGAGACCATGCGCCGGGCGGCGGACATCCTGGAACAGCTGCACTGTCCGTACATCATCAACCAGAACCGGTACTCCATCCTAGACCGGGAGACGGAGCGCAACGGCATCCTGGATGCCAGCGCCGACCGGAAAAAGGGCGTTATCATTTACAGTCCCCTGGCGCAGGGAATGCTGACCGACCGCTATCTCCACGGCATTCCGGAGGACAGCCGCATCCGCACCGACGGCAGATTTTTGCAGGCATCCCAGCTGACGGAAGAACGCCTGGCGCAGCTCCGGCAGCTGCAGGCGATCGCACAGGACAGGGGACAGACGCTGGCACAGCTGGCGCTCTGCTGGATCCTGCGGCAGAAGGCGGTGACCAGCGTGCTGGTGGGCGCATCCCGTCCGGAACAGATCACGGACACCCTGCAGATCGTGGGGCAGAAACCGCTGACCGATGAGGAACTCCGGGCAGTCGATGCAGCAGTAGGACTGTGAGAACCGGCGTGTGCGGCTTTTTCAAAAGGGGCTTGACAATCCCGAAAAAATAGCGTATAATAGGGATAGAGAGAGGGCATACCAGTAGACGGTCTGCTCCCACTGCTTGAGTTAAAGATTTAACCGCCACAAGTTTGGAGACTACGGGCGGTTATTTCTTTTTCTTGCCGTGGTGATTCTGATTACTATTTTTATGATTATAGTAAATGTACAAGATCACGCTGATACAATCCAGCAGAAAGCTGCCGATTTTCAGCAGATCACCAAAGGTGACGTATTGATCCATCATACCGATCACCTCCCATCTGTTCAAGTGAGCAGTGGGAGCAAAAATCAGAAAAAGACTTGACCGCCTACCGTTATTGGTATGCCCTCAGACATACAGTATACCACGTTTTGCAAAAAATGTCAAATGAAAGCATCTGCAATTTTTCAGCAAAAAGCCCCTTGACAAAAGGGGCGTGATGGCGTATAATAGAGATGGAGAGAGGGCATACCAGTAGACGGTCTGCTCCCACTGCATATTGGTTAAAGAATAACCGCCACAGTTTGGACGCTACGGGCGGTTATTTCTTTTTCTTGCCGTGGTGATTCTGATTACTATTTTTATGATTATAGTAAATGTACAAGATCACGCTGATACAATCCAGCAGAAAGCTGCCGATTTTCAGCAGATCACCAAAGGTGACGTATTGATCCATCATACCGATCACCTCCCATCTGTTCAAGTGAGCAGTGGGAGCAAAAATCAGAAAAAGACTTGACCGCCTACCGTTTCAGGTATGCCCTCAGATATTCAGTATACCACGTTTTGCAAAAAATGTCAAACAAAAAATCCGGCAGCAGGACTCAGATTCCTGTTGTCGGATTTTTGCATTTCCATGTAATTTACGCTTGACTTATGCTTTTCTTATGCCTGGTTTCAGCATTTGCTTGTCCTTATGTTTAATGACTTCCATCATAATAAGCGCCATGATGACAGAGCAGATGTCCGCAATGGGCTGGGCGAAGATCAGACCGTCCAGACCGATCAGAGCGTTGGCGATGAACAGTACCGGCAGGAAAATGAATCCCTGGCGGCTGACGGACAGGATCAGAGATGCCAGACCGTGTCCCATGCCCTGGAAAGCGTTGTTGTTCACGAAGATAATGCCCAGGAACGGTCCGGAGACCATCAGCGCCCGGAGCATCTTCACGGCGTAGTTCTGCTGGGTGATAACATCTGCCGCAGAGCCGGAAGAGCCGGAGGTCATGAAGATGCTGATGACCGGCTCAGTGAACAGGAAGTACAGCGCCGTCAGAATCAGCCCCAGCACCAGGGTGCAGACCATGCTGAACCGTACCACTTTTGTCATCTTGGTGAAGTTCCGTGCGCCGTAGTGGAATCCCACCAGCGGCTGGATGCCGATACCGATGCCCAGCTGGATGAACACTACCAGCATATTTGCTTTCATGGCGATGCCCATGCCGCCGGTGGCGAGAACGTCGATGTTATTCAGCAGCCGGTTCAGCACCAGGTTGGACAGGCTCATCAGCACATTAGTGAAAAACATGGGGACGCCGATGGAGAACACGCCGCTGAAAATGCCGCCTTTCATGGTGAAGTGCTTCGGATTCGGGGAGAGCATGGTGCGGCTGACTTTCAGATAGATGAGGTAGAACAGCGTTGCCACCGTGTTGCCGATGCTGGTGGCGATGGCTGCACCCTTGACGCCCATGCCCATGGCAAGGATCATGATGGGGTCCAGGATGATGTTGGTCACAGCGCCGATCATCATGCCGAACATGGAGACTTTCGCCGCACCCTCGCCCTTGACCAGGTTGCTCATGGCGCTGCTCAGCACCGTGGGGATTGCACCCACGCCGATGTAGAACAGATAGTCCCTGGTGTACTGTTCCAGATTCTGATAGTTCTGCACCAGCTTGTCATAGGCGTCGCCGGAAATATCCTTGGAAATATTGGCGATGTTGGCGGACGCATCTGCACCCACCAGCGGCAGGATCCAGCTCACGCCCAGGGTCAGCGCCAGGGTGGCGAGCAGTCCCACAAGGACAGCGCCCCAGAAACTGAAGCTGCTGATTTTTTTCACCCGTTCATATTCCCGTGCGCCCAGAGAACGGGAGATAAAGGCGCAGCCGCCGATGCCGAACAGGTTGCCGAATGCCATGAGGATCATAAACACCGGGGTCGCCATGGAAACGGCATTCATCTGATAGGGGTCGTGGGTCTGTCCTACAAAGACTGTGTCCACCATGTTGTACAGCACGGTGACCAGCATACTCAGCACCGACGGGATCGCCAGTACTGCCACAGCTTTGGGGATAGACTCGATCTCAAAAACGGAGGTTTTCTTTTCTTTCATTTGCATATAGGCATAACTTCCTTTCTGTTACGGCGAAAAACGAGGCAGAAATGCGGTGACATTCTGCCTCGTTTGCATTTGTTCGGTTGAGGTACTCTTATACGTTAAAGCGGAACAGCACGATGTCGCCGTCCTGCATCACATATTCCTTGCCTTCCAGACGCACCAGTCCCTTTTCCTTGGCAGCCGCCATAGAGCCGCACGCCATCAGATCGTCATAGGAGACAACTTCGGCACGGATGAATCCCTTTTCGAAATCGGTGTGGATCTTTCCGGCAGCCTGGGGCGCTTTCGTTCCCCTGGTGATGGTCCATGCACGGACTTCCTGCTTGCCGGCGGTCAGATAGGAGATGAGACCCAGCAGAGAATAGCCCTCCCGGATGATGCGGTTCAGACCGGATTCCTCCAGTCCCAGATCTTCCAGGAACATTGCCTTGTCGTCTGCCTCCATGTCTGCGATATCCTCTTCGATCTTCGCACAGATGGGCAGTACTGCGGCGTGTTCTGCCTCAGCAATCTGCTTGACTTCCTGGTAGTGTTCATTTTTGTCCACGCCGTTGCGGAAGTCCTCTTCGCTCATGTTTGCGGCATAGATCACCGGCTTTGCGGACAGCAGCGGCATATCGTGGATCCAGCTCAGCTCGTCCTCGGTGAAGTCAAAGCCACGGGCAGACTTGCCCTCTTCCAGGTGCGCCTGGAGACGTTCCAGAAAGTCCACCTGTGCCTGGAGCTTTTTGTCGCCCTTCAGCGCCTTTTTGGTGCGGTCGATGCGGCGTGCCACCATCTCCATATCGGAGAAGATCAGCTCCAGGTTGATGGTCTCGATGTCCGATGCCGGATTGATTCTGCCGTCTACATGGATGATGTTATCGTCCTCAAAGCAGCGTACCACGTGGACGATGGCGTCCACTTCCCGGATGTCGCCCAGGAACTTGTTGCCCAGACCTTCGCCCTTGGATGCGCCTTTTACCAGTCCGGCGATGTCCACGAACTCCAGGGTAGCCGGGGTGAACTTGTCCGGCTCGTACATTTCAGCCAGCTTGTCCAGACGTGCGTCCGGCACAGAGACGATGCCTACATTTTTTTCAATGGTGCAGAACGGATAGTTTGCCGACTCTGCACCTGCATTTGTCAGGGCGTTGAACAGGGTGCTTTTGCCCACGTTGGGCAGCCCAACCATACCTAATTTCATTGTAACAGCTCCACCTTTTTGAAGAGCGTGCGCAGCATCCGGCATATGCAGAGAGATGCGCCGCAGGCTCTGAGATTATCCGGCATTGCGCCGGGGATTGACATATCATTGACACGTACATTATAGTTTAGCACAGAAAGCCGGATTTGTCAAGATTTTTGCGAAAATGCGCTCGAGAATACTCTGCACAAAAGTGTAAACCATCCGTCCAATCGTAGGGGCGAACATTGTTCGCTCGTTCCGGTATCAGAGATTGTCTATTATGTCCCCCTTGAAAAGACGCCCGTAGGGTGTGCCTTGTGCTGGGATGTCCCGAAGGGACAGGGGGATTAAGTTTGCGGTTCACTATTTCAGCACAAATCGCATCCCCAAAAAACCCCCTTGCAATCTCTTCCGAAATTTGCTATACTATTATAACAGCGATACATTCAAGCAAAATCGAAACGGAGTGAATCTATATTGAATATCCCACAGAAACTGGCTGACGAGTTCCAGCTGCGGCAGGAACAGATCGACAACACCATCGCCCTGCTGGATGACGGCAAGACCATCCCCTTTATCGCACGCTACCGGAAAGAGCGCACCGGCTCGCTGGATGACCAGGTGCTGCGTGCCATCGACAACCGGCTGCAATACCTGCGCAAGCTGGAACAGCGCAAGAACGAGATCCTTTCCGCCATCGAGTCCCAGGGCAAGCTGACCCCGGAACTGACGGAAAAGATCCAGAAAGCGGAGACCCTGGTGGAGACGGAGGATCTGTACCTGCCGTATCGTCCCAAGCGAAAGACCCGTGCGTCTATGGCGATCGCCCGTGGCTTGGAGCCGCTGGCACGGACGCTGATGGCGCAGGATGCCGGAACAGACCCGGTGCAGGCGGCACAGGCGTTCCTCACGGAAGAAGTGCCGGATACGGATGCGGCGCTCCAGGGCGCAATGGACATCCTGGCAGAGGAGATGGCGAACGACGCCGACCTGCGCAAACAGATGCGCCGTCTGGTGATGCTCACCGGTACGATACAGTCCCACGCTGTGGATGCGGATGCGGAAACACCCTATCAGAACTACTACGACTATGCCGAACCGGTAAAGCGCATCGTGGGTCACCGTGTCCTCGCCATCGACCGTGGCGAACGGGAGGGCGCACTGAAAGTGGCAGTCACGCTGCCGGAGGGACACGGGGCATCCATGCTGATCCAGAAGTTTGTGAAGAACCAGAGTCCCTGCGGAAAGCTGGTGCAGACTGCCGCAGAGGATGCGTTTCAGCGGCTGCTGTTCCCGGCGGTGGAGCGGGAGATCCGCAAGGCGCTGACCGAACAGGCGGCAACGGCTGCCATCGGTGTGTTTGCGTCCAACCTGCGGCAGCTGCTCATGGCGGCACCGCTGAAAAACCGAACCGTCCTGGGCGTAGATCCCGGCTACCGCACCGGCTGTAAGCTGGCTGTGGTGGACGAGACGGGAAAGGTGCTGGATACCGGCGTGGCACACATCACCCTGGGAAAGGGCGCATCCCTGGAAAAGGGCAAGGATACCATCCGGAAGATGCTGCGGCAGCACCATGTGACCGCCGTCGCCATCGGAAACGGCACGGCGTCCCGGGAATCCGAGGCTGTGGTGGCGGAACTGCTGAAAGAGCTGCCCTATTCTGCGGCGTATATGGTGGTCTCTGAGGCTGGGGCATCGGTGTACTCTGCGTCCAAGCTGGCGGCAGAGGAGTTCCCGGAGTATGACGTTTCACTCCGGAGCGCCGTGTCCATTGCCCGGCGGTTACAGGACCCGCTGGCGGAACTGGTGAAGATCGACCCTCAGGCGATCGGCGTGGGACAGTATCAGCACGATATGCCCAAGGCGGAGCTGTCGGCGGCGCTGGACGGCGTGGTGGAGGACTGCGTGAACCACGTGGGCGTAGACCTGAACACCGCCTCGTTCTCCCTGCTGTCCCACATCGCCGGCATCAACCAGACCATCGCCAAGAACATCGTGGCGTACCGGACGGAAAACGGCGCATTCACTGACCGGAAACAGCTGAAAAAGGTGGCAAAGCTGGGACCCAAGGCGTATGAACAGTGCGCCGGATTCCTCCGTGTGCCGGGCGCAAAGAATCCTCTGGACAACACCGCCGTGCATCCGGAAAGCTATGGCGCAGCGGAGCAGATTCTCCGGGAATGCGGCTTTCAGCTGGCGGACATTGCCGGACAGGACCGCAGCGAGATCACATCCATTGCCAAGCAGCACGGTATCGCAGCCATTGCGAAAAAAGCTGGCGTGGGTGAGCCGACGGTAAAGGATATCATCAAGGAGCTGGCAAAGCCGGGACGTGACCCTCGTGACGAACTGCCGCCGCCGCTGCTTCGGAGCGGTGACATCATGGAGCTGAAAGATCTGAAACCGGGCATGGAACTGGTGGGAACGGTGCGGAATGTCATCGACTTCGGCTGTTTTGTGGACATCGGCGTCCATGAGGACGGGCTGGTGCATATTTCCCAGATCTGCGACCGGTTTATCAAGCATCCGCTGGAGGCAGTCAAGGTCGGCGAAGTGGTAAAGGTCTGGGTGCTGGATGTGGACTTGAAACGCAAGCGCATTGCACTGACCATGAAACCGCCGAAGAAAGGATAAAGGAGAACATATGGGATTTGGAAAGAAACTGACTGCCCTGGTATTGGCGGCGGCAATGACAGCTGCGGCGTGCAGCTGCGGCACGGAAAGCGGCAAAAGCACCGCCGGAGAAGAGAGCAGCCAGGCAGAGGAAAAGCCGGACTTCCGCACGGAAATGCGGGACGATATGACCACAGGCGACATCGTGGCGGAAATGGGGCTGGGCATCAACCTGGGGAACACCCTGGAGGCGTGCGGCGACTGGATCGACAGCAGCGGCGGCGTGAACAGCTATGAGACCGCCTGGGGCAGCCCTACGGTGACTGAGGAAATGATCGCAGGCTATGCTGCCGCCGGGTTCGACTCGGTGCGCATCCCGGTGGCGTGGTCGAATCTGATGGGAGACGACTACACCATTGCGCCGGAACTGCTGGATCGTGTGGAGACCGTGGCGCAGTATGTGCTGGACAACGGGATGTACGCCGTGGTGAATCTCCACTGGGACAACGGCTGGATCGCCGGATTCTCCACCGACTATGACACCTGCATGGAGAAATACACCCGCATCTGGGAGCAGGTATCGGAGCGCTTTTCCGGTTACGGCGACCATCTCATTCTGGAATCCATGAACGAAGAGGGCTGTTTCGACGATCTGTGGAATCACTACAGCGGTTCGGAGGATGGCAAGGCGGAGGCATACGGCATCGTCAACCGTATCAACCAGAAGTTCGTGGACCTGGTGCGCAGCTCCGGCGGCAACAATCCGGAGCGCCATCTGCTCATTGCCGGCTATGCCACAGACGTGGACATGACCTGTGACGAGATGTTCCAGATGCCGGAGGACAGCGCCGGACGGTGCGCCGTGTCGGTACATTATTATACGCCGTCTACGTTCTGCATCCTGGAAGAGGACGCCGACTGGGGCAAGGCAAAGACCACCTGGGGTTCGCCCAGAGACCAGCGGATACTGGAAAAGGACATGGAAAAGCTCCAGACCCGTTTCCTGGACAACGGCATCCCGGTCATCATCGGCGAATACGGCTGTTCCACCGGGAATAAGACCGAGGACGCCGTCCGGACATTTCTCACGGCGGTGGCACGTGCGGCGTATTCCCGTGGGATGTGTCCCATGCTGTGGGACATCACCGGGGTGTTCTATGACCGCAGCAGCTGTAAAATGATCGACAGCCAGCTGGAGCAGGAACTCCGGGATATTGCAGAGACGGCGAGAAACTGACAAAAATCCGGAAATTGGAAGAAAACTGCTTTGAGAATTTCCGAAAAAAGGTGCGGGTGCGCATCAAAATAGCAAGTTGTTTTTCACGCAATTTTTCGGATTTAGAAGAATTGCACAAAAACAGAGGTTGCTTTTATTCGTGCTGTATAAAAATGTGTGGAAAATGAAAAAAACGCTTGCAAAAAATCTACAAATATGCTATGCTGGTATATGGAGAAGTAGGGTGCAGGAAAGCACTGGTATGGCTTCATGAAGATGTGCGCCGACTGTGCAATTGGAAAGCGGAAAGCACGCAAATCAATTTTTATAGGCTCTCCTAACAGGGCACCCGTTGGCTTGACTGAGGGGTTGATCCCCCTGTCAGCTTATGCTGACATCCCCCTTTTCAAGGGGGACTTTCTTAAAAATTGATTTGTGTGAGCGGAAAGGGGGCAGCAGACGACTGGCACGGCGGAGGTACGGAAACCAAGGGGCAGAAAAGCTTCTCTGCACACAACCAAGGCGGCGCTATGCCGCAGAAAATCAAGAAAGGAAGAATGATAAACATGAAGATGAAGAAGTTTCTTTCATCTCTGACTGCTGGTGTAATGGCGGCAACCACCGTATTCACCAGTGCGCTGGTAACACCGGTTATGTCGTTTATTGCGACTGCGGCTGATGCTGACGCAATCGGTACAGCAACTTTAGTAGGTGTAGTCGGTGCCAATACGAATTGGGAAGCTGATGTAAATGCAACAAGTATCACTGGCGACGGCGAATACACCGTTTCCTGGAATCTGGATAGTGCATCAGACTCCATTAGTTTCCTGACAGTTCAGATCAGTAAGGCAGGAGACACCGAAAACTTTACCACTGATACATTTAAGGATCTGAAGGTATCTCTGAGTTCCGTTTCCATCAACGGCGAAGAGGTAGCAGATGCGGTAAAGGACGATAAGATTGTAGATACTGCTTTTTATGAAGGCGGTAATGCTGGTACTACTCGTATCTATCTGAACGGCAGCTGGGCAGGTAATCATGCTGGTGCGCTGGATAACTTCGATACAACTAAGGTAGAGAACGGTATCTCTAAGATTTCCGTTACCTTTACTGTAGAAGGCACCGGCAAGACCACCACAACCACTACCAGCGAGACCACTGCGGAAACCACAGAGACCACCGTTTCTTCCGCAGTTTCTTCTGATGTTTCCAGCGAGACATCCGAATCTGTTGTAACCACTGCATCTGCATCCTCTGCCGAGACTGTGACAACCACAACTGCTCCGGCAATTAAGGACGTAGAGGCAAAGATCACCACCGGCACCCAGAAGGGTACAGACGGTGATATCCAGGCATATGCAGAATTTGACCCGAACGGCGCAAAGTCTGCAACACTGTATTATACCGTAACTTCCAAGGATACCGAGTCCAGCGGTGCTTTCGGCACATACAACGGCGATTGGTTCCAGGAAGAATTTAAGGCAAGCGTTGGCGCAAATGGTGCCTGCACAGCAGATTACACCATCCCGTCCAATGTTGGCAAGACCGTAAAGGCAATGATCTTTTATCCGGATGCAAGCAGCGTCAAGATCGACAAGGTGGTTCTCCACTATGATTCCGCTGTTACCACATCCGCAACAACCACCAGTGTCACCACAACCACTGAGGCAGCAAAGTACACCAAGGTACTGACTCCGAAGGCTGAGGAAGACAAGGGTACTGACGGCAAGGCAAGCAACACCAAGGTTGAGTTCGACCCGATGGGCGCTTACAAGGCAATCGCTTACTACACCGTAAAGACAAATGACACCAACACCAGCGGCGCTTTCGGCACATGGAACGACAGCCTGCCGGAGGGTGAAGAGTGGCAGAGCGAGGAATTCAAGGATCTGGCCGTTCCGGCAAACAAGCAGGTCGTTGTTTCCTACAACATTCCGAAGACTGTTGGCGACACCGTACAGTTCATGGTTTATTACCCGAAGTTCGGTGATGTGACCATCGACAAGATCGTTCTGTGCTTTGACGAAGATCCGGATGCAACAACAACCTCCGTTTCTTCCACCACAGAGATCAAGACCACTGCATCCAGCGTGTCCTCTGAGACAGAGACCACTGCATCTGCAACCACCAAGGGAACAGAGTCCAGTGCATCTGAGACAACAAAGGCAACAGAGACCAGCGCAACCTCTGCAACTACCGAGACTGACAAGGCAACAGAGACCAGCGCATCTGCAACCACAAAGGATACAGAATCCAGCGCAACCTCTGCAACCACCAAGACTGACAAGGCAACAGAGACCAGCGCTACCGAAAAGGCAACCACTGTTACAAGCACCACCAAGCAGTCTGTAACAACAACTGCAACAGATGCACCGAAGGGCAAGGGCATTGTCATCGACATCGGCGAGGCTAACGCAGAGCCGGGCGAAGAGGGCGTTGAACTGCCGTTCTATCTGCAGAAGTATATCCCGTCTGAGGGCTTCAGCTTTGCAATTGATGTCCCGATGGTAACTGCAAAGATCCTGAGCATCAACAAGACCGAAGTTTCCAAGGACGGCGTGGATGAATATGTATCCGGTTCTGTCCGCAGAACTTCCAACACCGCAGGCTTTGAGGCATTCGGCGCTGACGAATCCGCAGCTCCGGAAGATCGCTGGATGTACTTCATGTGGACTGTTTCCGCCGGCACTGCAACCATCCCGGATGAAGAAAACGGCGCAAGCAACTTCATGAATATGTACTTCGACATCGCTGACAACGCAGCAGATGTTGCAGCAGAATACGGTCTGGAACTCCAGACAGATGATGACGGCAATACCTACTACTTCTTCCCGGTCAACTTTGCACAGTACCAGAAGGTAAACTGGGACTTCTCCGGCACAGCAGGCAGCGCATACATCATGCCGAACCAGCAGTTCCTGGACGACAGCAGCAATGACCTGGCTACCACAGACGTTACTTACTACAACGGCGGTTTCCGTGTATACACCGACAAGAAGGATGTCACCACATCTTCTACCGCTGATACAACCACATCCATCACAACCACAAAGACAACCGCAACCGACGAAAAGGATATGCCGATCAATCTGGATATCGATGAGGTTTATGTATATCCGCAGCCGGCTGGCGAAAACCCGGATTATGTTGGCATTGAAGAAGAACTGGGCGTAAAGGTTATTGCCAAGGAAGGCGTAGACACCAAGAGCTATGGTATCAGCGGTGCAGTCGCATTCCCGGATGCAACCGCAAAGCTGTTCACCATTCCGGACGGCATGGAGAGCAAATTCGCAGTCAACGACTTCGGCTCCAGCGGCAGACCGAACATGATCGACTTTGCTGCTTATAAGAACGGCACATCCACCATCACCGACGGCAGCGACCGCTGGATCCGCTTCATCGAAGCATTCTCCAACGACGGTCCGCAGGATCCGGCTGAGCTGGATCGTATCTTCCACCTGGTATTCGATGTACCGGATGCAGATACCGTACAGGCAATCGCAGACGAATATGGTCTGACACTTCAGACCGGCGAGTATGACGGCAAGACTGTTCAGTACTACGAGTTCCCGGTAACCTGGGCTCCGGACGGCATTGACCAGATGCCCAGCGGCGGCACCATTGTTGATGTTGAGCGCTTTAAGTATCTGAACGGCGAGGGCGTGACCGGTGAGGATATCTTCGACGACCAGGTTGGTCTGAAGGATGGTGCGATCCGTGTTATCATGAAGGAAGTGGAAGATACCACAACCACAACCACAACTGTAACAACTACCACTACTACAAAGGCATCCACAACCACAACAAAGGCATCTGCTACAACAACCACAAAGGCATCCACAACTTCTACAACAAAGGCATCTGTTACAACAACGACAAAGGAATCCACTACGACAACAAAGGCGTCTGCTACAACAACTACAAAGGCATCTACGACAACAACAGAAGAAGCGACTTCTACAACAACAACCGAAAAGACAACCGTTTCCGAGACTTCCGGAACAACAACTACAAAGGCAACGGAATCCGAGGCTCCGGTAAGCACAACTACTGTAGAATCGACTACCACAGAGAGAGGCACCTTCACCAAGAAGACTACAACTGTGACAACGACTACAGAAGATGCAAACTACACCAAGGGCTCCAGACCGACCGGAACAACCACAACAGAAACCACAACTTCTGCTGAGAATACCACAACTTCCAGCGAGACAACCACAAGCACTGGTTCTTCCAGCGATACTGTTACTTCTACCACAACAACCGAGACTCAGCCTGCCGGCAAGCCGGATGTTAAGGTAAAGGAAGATGCAAACTTCTACCTGTCTGAGGACACTCGTGCATTCGACCCGGCAGATCTGGTAGAGAGCGCAACTCTGGACGGCGAGGACATTCTGAGCCAGCTGACCTTCGAGTACGCTTCTCCGAAGGATATGTACGATGCACTGCACGGCGATATCGCTTATGTTGCATCTGACTTGAAGGTTCTGTACAACGGCGAAGAAGTCGGCACTGCTAAGGTTTACATCGGCATCAAGGGTGATACGGACTTGAACGGTAAGGTTGAGGCAACTGATATGTTCTACAATATGTACTATCAGGCAAGACTGGGTGCCGGCATCAAGGAAGGCGTAACTCTGTTGGAGAACAACCAGGATGAGAATCTGGAGAAACTATCTTACTTCTTGACCGATATCGACACCGAGAGCAAGGAAGGCAAGAACACTGCCGACAAGTCCATCACTCCGACTGACCTGTTCTATCAGATGTACTACATCGCTCTGAAGGGCGCAGGCTACAAGGATACTGTTTGGACCGATGTTTGCCCGGATCTGAAGAACCTGCAGGGTTCCTGCTGGTATGAGGCAAAGTAAGCCAAACCGAAACAGAACGTGAAAACGTTTTTGACAGCCTGGATATGACATCATAAGAAAACCCGATGCGGGAGCAATCCCGTGTCGGGTTTTTGTTTTCAAGCGGAGGGTTGTATCTGTTTTGTTTTTCGGCGGTGATACTTTCCTTTTTTCAAATTCTGTTTTGTTGTGTAAAAAATCGCAAACAAAGCTTGCAAATTTGAGGAAAATCGGCTATACTGAATAGTGGAGTATTGTATGAGCGTGTTCTGCATCCGGCGGATTTTCCGGGAGGACAGAACAGGCTCCGGGAACAGCAGTTCGGGACGGTGCAGAAATGCAGCGCCGGACTGCCGTAGAAAGGGGCATGACATTGAAAGCGATTGACGAAGCACGCCGGCTGCTCAGCTCTGAGGCGTTTACAGAAACCGCAGTGCTGCTGAGCGGCGGCACAGATCTGGCAGAAGCATATCGGACACGTCTGCTGCGTGCCATTGATACATTTACACAGCATTTCGGCAGCGACCGGGAGATCGCCGTTTTTTCTGCGCCGGGACGGACAGAACTGGGCGGTAACCACACCGACCACCAGCGTGGTCATGTGCTGGCGGCAAGCATCAACCTGGATGTGATCGCCGTTGTGGCACGCCGCACCGACCGGACTATCTGCGTGAAGTCCGAGGGCTTTCCGGCAGATGTGATCTCTCTGGATGAGCTGGAGCCGGTGACAGACCAGAAACCCACCGCAGCCGAGCTTATCCGTGGTGCAGCTGCCTGGTTCCAGCAGTACGGATGTCCGTTGGATACCGGCTTTGATGCGTATACCACATCCCAGGTCATGCCGGGTTCGGGGCTGTCCTCTTCTGCGGCATTTGAGGTGCTGCTGGGGAATATCTGCAACGCCCTGTACGCCGACAACCGGTTCACTCCGGTGGAGCTGGCGCAAATGGGACAGTATGCGGAAAACGTCTATTTCCATAAGCCCTGCGGTCTGATGGATCAGATGGCGTCGTCTGTGGGCGGCGCAGTTGCCATCGACTTTGCGAATCCGGTAAAGCCGGTGGTGCATCCGGTGAAGTTCGACTTTTCTTCCACTGGTTATGCGCTGTGCATCGTGGACACCGGCGGGAATCACGCAGACCTCACAGAGGAATATGCGGCGATCCCCAGGGAAATGGGCGCTGTGGCGAAGTATTTCGGCAAGGATGTGCTTTCTGAGGTGAAGTCGGAACAAGTGCTGTGTTCGATTCCCGAACTGCGAAAGGCGTGCGGCGACCGTGCGGTGCTGCGTGCCATGCACTTCTACCGGGAGGACGGCAGAGCCCAGGGCGAATCGGATGCCCTGGAGCGTGGGGACTTCGAGGCGTTCCTGCACCTGGTGCAGAACTCCGGCGAATCCTCCTACTGCCTGCTGCAAAATGTTTACCCGTCCTCTGTGCCTGCGGAACAGCCGGTCTCCATCGCCATTGCAGTTGGCTCGGCAGTGCTGGGCGGACGTGGCGCCATCCGGGTACACGGCGGCGGTTTCGGCGGAACAGTGCAGGCATTTGTACCGTCTGTGCTGCTGTCCCAGTTCCGGGACGGCATGGAGGCTGTGCTGGGCGAGGGCTGCTGCCACGTGCTGCAGATTCGCCCCATCGGCGGCATGACAATTTTGATCTGACGAAGATAGAATTTGACAGAATTCGAAAGGAAGCGTAAGAAAACATGGGAAAAATTCTGGTCACAGGCGGTACGGGCTTTATCGGCAGCCATACCTGTGTGGCACTGACCAACGCCGGCTATCCGGTGGTGGTCATGGACAATCTGAGCAATTCAAAGGTCGAGGCAATCGCTCGCATCGAGATGATTACCGGAAAACACGTGCGGTTTTACCGGACGGATATGCGGGACGAGGCAGACCTGGAACAGATCTTTGAGGACAACAAGATCGACGCCGTGATACACTTCGCCGGAATGAAGGCAGTGGGCGAATCGGTGGAAAAGCCGCTGGAATACTACGAGAACAACGTGAGCGGCACACTGACGCTGCTGCGTGTGATGCGGAAGTACGGCTGCCGCACCATGATCTTTTCCTCCAGCGCCACGGTCTACGGCAGTCAGAACCCGGTGCCGTACCGGGAGGAGATGCCCACCTCTGCGACCAATCCCTATGGCTATACCAAGGTGATGATCGAACAGATCCTGCGGGATGTCTGTGCGGCTGACCCCAACTTCACGGCGGTGGCGCTGCGGTATTTCAACCCCATCGGCGCACACATGAGCGGTCTGCTGGGCGAGAACCCCAACGGCATCCCCAACAACCTGGTGCCGTATGTGGCACAGGTGGCATCCGGCAAGCTGGATCATGTCCAGGTCTACGGCGACGATTACGACACCCCGGACGGCACAGGTGTCCGGGATTACATCCACGTTATGGATCTGGCAGTGGGTCACGTGGCTGCGCTGGCATACGGTGCAAACCATCACGGATTTGAGGCGGTGAACCTGGGGACAGGTCACGGCAGCAGCGTGTTGGAAGTGATACACGCCTATGAGAAAGCCTGCGGCAGAAAGATTCCCGTGGAGATCACCGACCGCCGTGCCGGAGACGTTGCCGTTTCTTATGCGGATGTCTCCAAGGCGAAGGAACTGCTGGGCTGGGAGGCATCGGCAGACCTGCAGCAGATGTGCAGTGACAGCTGGCGCTTTACGCTGCAAAATCCAAACGGCTTATAATCGCTTGTGTCGGGAATCTGCGGAAACAGGTTCCCACAGAAAGGAATACATATGACAGGAAGATTTGGAAATGCGATCGACAATTTTCTGATTATCATGGTCGCAGTTGCCATTGTGCTGCTGCTGGTGGTGATGCTGGGTTCCCGGCAGAGTCCGTTCCGGCAGAAACTCAGCAAGCTCCTGGTGCAGAATCCCAATGCCGCAGACCGGCGGCAGCCGCTGGAATTCAACCGGGAATATTATATCACAGGAGAGAGACCTATGCGTAAACCAAATCGTGGAAAGAATCCGCCACGCACCGTGATCGCTGTGCTGGTGCAGAAGGTGGACGAACGCCGCCGCACTATGGATCCCAGCGGCACGATGAAGTTGTATAACGAGTACTACGAGCTGATCTTCAAGACGAGAAAGGGTGATGTCCTGCACATCGTGACCAGCAAGAAGGCGTACATCGAGACACCGTTCCACCAGCAGGGACAGCTGACGTTCCAGGGCGACCGTCTGATCCGGTTCCAGTATCCGGGCGGCGAGGTCAACGAGGATCAGGACGCTTTCACCAGCGCTATGCCGGCAGCACGCCGGGCGTAACAGGTACGCAGTACGTTGAGACAAAAGAAAAGGCATACCGTTTCCGAGCGAGACGGTATGCCTTTTGTGCGTTATGGAATTTTTACGGAATAATCATCACCGGTGTGTTGATGGTTACTTCGTCGTAGATCTTTTTGGCAACGTCCAGCGGCAGGTTGATGCAGCCGTGGGAGCCGTTGTTGATGTAGATGTCACCGCCGTATGCGCTGCGGTTCAGGTCGTGCAGACCAATGCCGGTATAGGTGACAGGCATCCAGTAGTTGACCCAGGTCTCATAGCCCTGTACGGCGTAAGTACCCAGCTTTCGGGGCGATTCTCTGGACCATACCTTGTATGCGCCCGGCGGTGTGGCACGTTCCGGATCGGATTCCTTACCGGTTACCACGTCGGACTCCAGGAAGAGTTCGCCGTTCACATAATACCACAGATGCTGGTGGCAGATGTCTACTTCAATGTAGGTGTTTCCGGTGTATTTCACGCCGGCGTTGGAGTTCATGCGGAATCCTTCTACCTTATAGACCGGTTCGATGGTGACCGCATCGCCTGCCTTGATGTAATCCACCAGCTTTTCCACCGTGGCAGTCACGTTGGTTTTCCAGCCGTAGATGCCGTCCACGCCGATGGGCAGGGTAATTTCGCCGTCCTCGGTCGCCTTGAACTTGAAGTTGTAGCCGGTCACCAGGGTATCGTACTTGTCGGCGATATTTTCCTGTACCCAGGCAGTCGCCTTGTCCGTGTCTACGGTGATGTCGTCGCCGTCCGTGGTGATCCAGTCCATGATGGTGGCGTGATCCAGCTTTTCCGTGCCGACCGGATCGAAGATCTCTTCCCGGTCTGTCATGTCATAGGTAATTTCCACGGCGCCGATCTTGTTGTACAGCTCCAGAGTGGGTTTCAGACTCTCTGCGGTGACAGCTGCCTTTTTGTAGCAGTCGCTTTCCGCCATGTTGATGGTGTTGTTGCCCTCACGCATCTGCGCAATCGTGTAGTCGGACAATTTCTGGGTGTCCACCATGTTGCCGTCATCTTCCGGCTGGATGGTGAAAGAGCCGTCCTCGTTCTGGACAACCTTTGCGTCCGTAGGCGGCACATTGCCCCAGTCGTAGGCAGCAATCAGGCTGACCAGTGCGTCCTCGGAATAGGAGTCCTGGACTTTTACGGTGTACTCCGTCTTGGAGAATAGCTTTTTGAACCATGCGGCGTGGCTTTCGTCCGCCGGCGCTGCCAGGGCGTTGTCCGGCAGGGTGACGGTGCAGCCGAAGGAAGAACCCTTGAAGGTGATGGGGTCGCCGCTCTTCGGGATGAAGGTCAGCCCCATGTCCTGGGCTGTGCCGAGGACGGCGTTCTGGGCATCCTCGACGTTCATGCCGCCGATGTCCACGCCGTTCACATAGGTTTTCGGCAGGAACTTTCCGTGATAGATCGCCAGCCCGGCGATGTAGCTCAGCAGCAGGACTGCCAGAACTGCAATGCCGGCAATGACGGCGATACGGCCGCCGTGGCGCTCTTCCCGGACTTCTTCATAGTGCCGGGGCGGAACAGGGCGGGGGCGCTCTGCCACAGCCACATTGCTCTGCCGGGGCTGCTGCCGCCGCTGGGGAATTTCACGGGATTCGTTGTTCCGGGGCTGTCCGGAGCGGCTGGGTGGCGTCTGGGGTTCGCTGCGGTGTGAGGAAGAAACGGCATCCCGGATCTGCCGGGCTTTTTCGGAGCGGCTGCGCTCTGCGGCGGAATTGCCGGATGCGCTGCGGTACGCCTGTCCGGAAAAGCGCTGGGAAGTGCTTTTCGGCGTTTCGGGATGAAACTCGGATGCCTCTTTTGCCGCCAGGGATGCCTTGATCTTTTCCCGCATCTCGTCCTTGGTGAGATGCCTGGGGTCGTTCCCGGTGCCGCCGTGGGAATTCTGGTCTCTGTTGTTCACTGTTATCTGTCCTTTCTTCCATTTTACGAGGGCTGCCCCCGAAGAGCAGCGATCCCCGAACTTTGCCGGATGCCTCTCGTTCCATGCAGCGTTGATGAACGTCTCTTGATACCGGCAAATTCGAAAACAGCAGAACCTCTTTTATTGGAAAAATAAAATGTGTTGCAATTCAGAAAGGCGGCAGCTTTGCAGCGCATCAAGCGCCAAAGCACGATCTTGCCGCCGAAGTATTTTCATACCTTATTTATTATACCCACTGTATTTGGGTTTGTCAACACTTTTCAACATGAAATATAAATTGTAAACACCTTTTACCGATTTGTTTCCAAATCGAAGTGGGAATTTGCACGGATTGTTGTAGTAATGTATGCAGAAAAACAGCCATATATTCCGTGAAAAAAAGCTGATGAAATTAAACAGAATCATCAAACTTATTGTGCAATATGTACGGTAATTTCATTTGGAAATTTGGTGAAAAAGTACATTGACATAGACCGGAAAAAGGTGTAAAATAGGGGCGAAATCTGAGCTTGGACACCGGCTGTTCCGCACTTTCTGTGCGGTGCAGCGCAGCGTGAACACCGGAAAAAGAAAAACGGTACAAAAGCGTACCGTATCGTTTCGGCACATGGGGAATATTGGAAAAGCCAATGTGTCCGTGCGGCGTTTGTCTATGCCGGAAAACGGGAGGAATCATTATCATGAAGAGTAAAAAAATCGGGGCAGGTCTGCTGGCATTTCTGATGGCAGCGACCACAGCGGCAGCGAGTGCGCAGACGGCGTTTGCCGCAGATCTGGGGACGGTGACGGACAATGTTCCGGCAATCACGGCGGCGAGTGCGTCTGTGTCAGTTCTCACAGCCAGCGGCGACCTGGAGGCGGCGTATGCAGAATGGGGCGCTGTCTCCGGTGCAACGGGCTATAACGTCTATATCAAGTCCGCAGGCGGCAGCTATACCCAGCTGGACACCATGCTGGTGCGCCAGTATCCGGATCGTTTCCGGGCAGACGCTGTGGGTCTGAAAGCCGGCAGCTATACCATGAAGATCGTGCCGGTGATCGGCGGCAAGGAAGATGCCTCCAAGGCGGCGGAGACCTCGGAGTTGAACGTAGAGGCGCATGACAGAAGCGGTTTTGGCTTTGTAAACGGTACTTCTTCCGGCGCATACAACGAGGACGGCACGCTGAAAGCGGATGCTATCGTGGTATACGTCACCGATGCCAACAAGGACACTGTGACTGCCAGCATCGACTCCACCGGCAAGGGTGCGGCAGATGTGACCGGCGTGCAGAACATCATCACGGCATACAAGAAGAACAAGGAGAAGCGTCCGCTGTGCCTGCGCTTTATCGGCAATATCACGGACCCGGCAGATATGCCCAAGGGTGATCTGATGATCGACACCGCCAAGGCTGGCATCACCGTCGAGGGTATCGGCACGGACACTGTGTTCAACGGCTTTGGTCTGGTCATGAAGAACTGCTCCAACGTGGAAGTGCGCAACATCGGCTTTATGAACTGCGACAGCAGCGAGGGCGATGACTGCGGCCTGCAGCAGGGCAACGACCATATCTGGGTGCATAACTGTGATTTCTTCTATGGCCACGCTGGCTCGGACGCAGACCAGGTAAAGGGCGACGGCGCTCTGGACACCAAGACCTCCACTTATGTCACACACTCCTATAACCATTTCTGGGACAACGGCAAGTGCAACCTCCAGGGCATGAAGTCCGAGAAGGAGACCAACTATGTGACCTATCATCACAACTGGTACGACCACTCCGACTCCCGTCACCCGAGAATCCGCACCTGCTCCGTTCACAGCTATAACAACTACTTCGACGGCAACGCCAAGTACGGCATCGGCGTGACCATGGGTGCATCTGCCTTTGCGGAGAACAACTACTTCCGCAACTGCAAGAACCCCATGATGAGTTCCGGACAGGGTACAGACGCACTGGGCGAAGGTACATTCTCCGGCGAGACCGGCGGCATCATCAAGGCGTGCGGCAACTACATCGAGGGTGCATCCAGCTATATCCCGTATTCCCAGGACAGCACCTCTTTTGATGCCTATGAAGTCTCCAGCCCGACGGAAAAAGTTCCGGACAGCGTCAAGACCGTTTCCGGCGGCACAGGCTATAACAACTTCGATACCGATTCCAGCATCATGTACAGCTACCAGGCTGACGACGCAAAGGATGTGCCGGCGATCGTCACAGCCAAGGCAGGTCGTGTCCAGGGCGGCGACTTCCAGTGGAAGTTCGACAATTCCGTGGACGATGCCAGCTATGCAGTCAACCAGCCGCTGAAGGATGCGCTGATGAATTATACGCCCACTGTCGTTGCGATCGGCAGCGGCTTTACGGACACCACCACCGACCCGGTCGTGACCACAGAGACCACCAAGCAGACCACGGTGACAACGACAACCACCACCGTCAGCGTGTCCCAGGACACCTCTGCAACGGCAACGACTGTGACCACCAGAGATACCACACCCACCACACCGGATGTGCCGGTGGAAGGCGACATTTTCTGCTCGCCGGACGGCAAGGGCAGCGGTACTTCGGAAAAGGATCCGGCATCGGTGACCGACGCCATCTCCAAGCTGACCCCAGGTCACACCATCTACCTGCTGGGCGGCACGTATAACTTCTCGGAGATGATCCTCATTGACGACAAGAACAACGGTACGGCAGATGCCATGAAGACCATCAAGCCCTATAACGGCGCAGACGTTACCTTCGACTTCTCCGGACAGGGTGACGCAGACGCATCCAAGCGTGGCATTGTGCTGGACGGCGATTACTGGTACTTCTACGGCTTTGAGATCACAAAGGCTGCCGATAACGGTATGCTTCTCTCCGGCAGCAACAACAGGCTGGAGCGCATGGTATTCAACGACAACCAGGATACCGGCTTACAGCTGTCCCGGTATAAAACCAGCGCAGCCACCATTGCAGACTGGCCCAGCAACAACTTGATTCTGAACTGCACCTCCAAGAACAACTGCGACAACGCCACCATGGAAAATGCGGACGGTTTCGCAGCAAAGCTGACCTGCGGCGAGGGCAATGTATTTGACGGCTGTATGTCCTACAACAACAGCGACGACGGCTGGGATCTGTTCGCAAAGTCTGAGACCGGTCCGATCGGCGTTGTTACCATCCAGAACTGCGTGGCATTCCGCAACGGCTATACCGAGTTCGGCGAGGGCTACGGCAAATGTGACGGCAATGGTTTCAAGCTGGGCGGTTCCGGTGTCGGCTCTGCCCATGTGGTCAAGAACTGCCTGGCGTTCGAGAATCTGAACTGCGGCTTCACCGACAACAACAACCCGAAGCTGGATAGTCTGACCAACTGCACCGCCTATAACAACGGTGTCGGCTCCAACGGCAAGCCCAATGTCAGCTGCTATCGCTGCACAGACGACGGCGCAGACTTCTCCAACCTCATCTCCTACTACAGCAAGGAGAATCTCACCGGCAACCTGGGCGTAAGCGGTCTGAAGATCACCAACGACAAGATGGTCGGCACGATCCAGAACACCATCTACTATAACTCCGGTTATTACCAGGTCAGCGCCAAGACTGCCATCAGCAACGGCGACAAGCTGGGAACAAAGGGCGCAGCCATTTCGGACGATGACTTCATTCTGGTGACCGCACCGGAAATGGGAACTGATTTCGACACCGCATGGCGCAACTCCAACGGTTCTATTAACACCCACGGCTTTATGCAGGTCAAGGAAAACAGCAGCCTGTACAGCATTCTGGGCGCTGCTTTCCAGGATATCGACACACCGCAGCCGCCGATCACAACGACAACCACCAGTGCAACGACTGCTACAACGGAAACTGCCACAAAGACAGAGACCAATCCGGCACAGTCCAGTGAGACTGCTTCTGCAACAGAGACAAAGCCGGCAGAGTCCAGCGTGACCGCATCTGCAACGGAGACAAAACCGGCAGAATCCAGCGAGACCGCAACGGCAACAGAGACAAAACCGGCAGAGTCCAGTGCGACCGCAACGGCAACGGAAACCAAGCCGGGCGAAAGCACTACGGAAAGTGCAACAGAGTCCAAGCCCACAGAGACCCAGACCACCGCAAGCGAGATCGCAACGGAACTGCTCTACGGGGATGTGAACCTGGACGGCAGAGTGGATATCACGGACGCTGTCCTCATCAACAAGGCGATCGCCGGCGCAGTGGAACTGAGCGCAAACCAGCGCCACAACAGCGATGTCTATGCAGACGGCGAACTGACCACAAGCGACGCAACGACACTGCTCCAGTTCCTGGTAAGCATGATCAAGATTCTGCCTGTGACGGAATAAATCAAAACAGGCTCTGAAAACTGAATCAGAAGAAAGGCGGCTGTATTTCGGTACAGCCGCTTTTTTCGACAAAATATGACTCCAAAAATTTTTTGAATATGCCAAAAGCAAGACTGATTTTTTATGCAATCTGCCAAAAAAACAGCTTTTTCCGTTTAGTACAGCGCAAAGATCGGTATTGCTCTTGCAATTTTTGCCGGGATGTGCTATACTATAAAAAGCAATGCTGTTGATTTGTGAATGACGGCATCTGCACTATTTCTATCCCTGTAACTTCCTGCGTGACTGCGCAGTGCCGTTTTCGGGCGATAAATCTTGGATGAGGTGAACCAAATTGGCACAACTGAAAAAACCCACAATCAAAAACCCCGCTCTGGTATCCGCAATGGCAGAGTTCAAGGCAAAGCAGAATCCGCAGACTGAAAAAGAAATGCTGGACGCAATTGCTGAGGCATCCTTTATTGCCCCGATCGCTTTGCAGAAACAGCTGGATGAGGTAGAGCCGGACGAAAACGGCCAGCGCCAGATGCAGGCGTCTCTCATGGCAGTTTCCAACAAGGACGGCTCGAAGTTTTTCCCGGCGTTCACGGACTGGCTGGAATTCCTGAAGTGGAAGAACGACCCGGAGGCAGACACCATGGTCATCACATTTGACCAGTACTGCGGCATCCTGCTGAAACAGGGCGTGGATATCAACGGTATCGTTATCAACCCGTCAGAGACCAACATCGTGATCCGCAAGGAAAAGATGGCAGAGATGAAGGGCGTGTCTGTTCCCACAGATGCACCGAAGAATCACCGCATCATGCCGCTGTTCGGCACCGAGAAGATCACCAACTCTGAGGTCATCATCGCCGCAGACCGTCTGCGCCGGGAGAACAACGAGGACGCAAAGAACAATCTGTTCAACGTAATGCGCAAGGCTCGTTTTGTCGCTCCGGTTCTGATGGAGATGCCGAAGGAAGTCAAGGCTGGCGAGAAGATCAACGCCCAGGCGGAATTCATTATGCTGAACCACGACGGCGGAAAGTTCATGCCGCTGTTCACCAGTCTGCCGGAGCTGCAGAAGTGGACAGGCGCACCGGACTGCAAGGCAGTTCCCATGAGCATGGCGAACTATACCGCAATGCTGTCCGACCCGAAGAGTACGGCTGCCGGCATCGTGATCGACCCGTTCTCCATGGGTCTGGCATTCAGCAAGGAACAGGCGCTGAACATCCAGCCCCGTCTGGAACTGCGTGACATCGAGGGCGTTCCGGAGGGAATGCAGGAGGCGCTGAGAGACCACCTGGCAACCCTGCCGGCAGTCAAGAAGGCGTACCTGGACGGCATCAAGGCAAACGGCGCAGACGGCTATGTGATCGTCATGGATCTGGAAAAGGATGCAGATATCCCGACCATCGCAGACAGCACCGCACAGATCGCAAAGCAGTACGGTTCCTGTGTCGTTGCACCGGTAGATTCTCCGCTGGGCAAAAAGGTGCTGGAACGGAGAGAGACCTTCTACGAGGCGTAAGGGAAATATAGCGTAACCATACTACAGTATATAACAAACACCCCTGTTCTGCGGCATTTCACTTGCCGTGAGAGCAGGGGTGTTTTTGTTTTTGGATTTATGCTTGAAAAAACTGCCGGAACGCCGTGGGCAGGGAAATCTCTGCGGCAATTTCTGCGGCGGTTTTCCAGACGAACTGCTCGTCCTGTCTGCCGCAGGTGAGATAGATGCCGTACAGCTCCCATTCCACGTGGGTGAAGATGTGCTTTCGCTCTGCCGTCTGGGTCAGATCCAGCGGCTTGCACTGCCACCGGCTCACCTGGGCGATTGCCTCTTCCGTGGTGCAGATGCCGGACACATTGGGGTATTCCCACAGCCCGTGGAGCAGACCTTTTGCGGTGCGTTTCCGGACGGCGTATTTTCCGTCGCAGCAAAGCACAAACACGGTGTATTGTTCCTTGCGCCGGGGCTTTTTCTCGGTGCGCTGTGGGAGACGCATGGTGTCGCCGTACTGTTTTCCCAGACAAAGTTCCGCCAGGGGACAGACCTCGCACCGGGGCTGTCCGTTGGGCAGACAGACCGTAGCGCCCAGCTCCATCAGCGCCTGTGTCATCGTGCCGCACTGTCCGGGAATGTTCCGGTACACCTGTTCCAGCGACCGGGTGACGGCTGCCTTTTGTTCCGGGCGGTCGATCTCGCAGAAACTGTCCTGGATGCGTGCCGCCACACGCAGCACATTGCCGTCCACCGCCGGCGTGGGCAGGTCATAGCAGATGGAGCAGACTGCACCGGCGGTGTAGTCGCCTACGCCGGGCAGCTGCCGGACTTCTTCCCACGTTTCCGGGAATGCGCCGCCGTATTGTTCCACAATGACCTGCGCCGCCTTGCGCAAGTTGGCAGCCCGGCTGTAATAGCCCAGACCTTCCCAGCACTTGTTCACCTGGTCCTGTTCGGCGTTTGCCAGAGCAGGAATGTCGGGGAAGGTCTCCAGAAAGCGCTGGTAATAGCCCTTGACTGCCTCAACCCGTGTCTGCTGGAGCATGATCTCCGACAGCCATACCCGGTAGGGCTGCCGGTTCTTTCGCCAGGGCAGGTCTCTGGCGTGACCGGGATACCACGACAAAAGCGGCTGTGTCAGCTGTGCCATGACCTGTTCCTGCATGGCTTTCCATCGGCGCATCCGGGCGATGACCTTTTCATACACCGGGAGCATATGAGGTTCTTTGCAGATCTCCGGCAGCTTTTCCACGGGGATCCAGTCCACGGCGGTGTTTTCGTCCGGGGCGATGCGCAGCGTCTCTCTGGTATCTGCAATCAGCCCGTAGGTCACGTTGTAGTGCTGGTGTTCCGGAACGGGTGTGCCGTTTTTCTGGTGCGCCCTGACCGGGAGAATGTCCAGGGACAGAACAGCGCCGGTGAGGGGATAGGGCTTTCGGATGCCGGTCTCTTCCTTTGCCTCCCGGACGGCAGTCCAGAGAAAATCGTTGGAACCGTCTGCGTGACCGCCCGTCCAGGCGAAGGAGTCGTAGATGCGGTGATAGACCATCAGCACCTTTTCCAGCCTGGTGTCCATGACGAATCCGGAACAGGTAAAGTGGCTTTCTGCGTGGCTGCGCCAAAGCAGCTGTGTGCCGTATTGTTCCGCCGCAAGGAGTATCTCGTTCCGGTCACGGCGTTCCTGTTCGGTTTCGGGAACATAGGCGGCGAGACGGGCTTTCCAGTCGGTCACATCCTGTTCCTGCATGACATTTCTCATGTTGTCTGTCCTTTCTGTGAGAGCCTGTTTCGACCGTCAGATACGAAACAGGCTCTTGCAATTGTTTTTCATTTTTCCGGCAGCAAAATCGTGATCTCCGTGCCGTGTCCCAGTTCGCTGCGCAGGGAGATGGTGCCGTTGTGGCAGTCTACGATGTGCTTGACGATGGACAGCCCCAGCCCGGTGCCGCCACGCTGTTTCGACCGGCTTTTGTCCACCCGGTAGAACCGTTCGAAGATGCGGCTCTGCGCCTGGAGCGGAATGCCGATGCCGTTGTCCGCAATGACGATCTTTGCCTGTGTACCCACGTGTTCGATGGTGATGGAGACTGTGCCGCCGGGATTGTTGTACTTGATGGCGTTGTCGATGAGGTTGATGAAAAGCTCCCGCATATAGCCTTCGTTGCTGTGCAGCAGGAGACATCTGCCCTCCAGATGTACCTGTATCCTGTTCCGCTGGATCTGGGGTTCCAGAATTTGCAGGGCGTTTCCGGCAGCCGCCGCCAGGTCTACCGGCGTGTTCAGCATCTCGGTGTGTTCCTCGATCTCCGAGAGCCGGATGATATCGTTGATGAGAAAGAGCAGGCGTTCGCTTTCCCGTTCGATCATGGCGCCGTATTTCGCCACGTCGTCCTCTTTGGTAATCATGCCGCTGCCGAACATCTCGCCGAATCCCTTGATGGTGGTCAGCGGCGTTTTCAGCTCGTGGGAGACGTTTGCGGTGAATTCCTGGCGCATCTTTTCCGCCTTGACGTTATAGGTCACGTCCACCAGCAGCACGATCGTCCCGAAGATGCCGCCCATTTCCACACGGGTGATGTACGCCCGGATGTAGCTGCCGTCGATCTTCAGCAGCTGGCGCACGGTGCAGCCCTTGTGAAGATCATCGTCAGCCGGCGGCATATCGTGCTGCGGCTCTGTTTTGGACTTCCGCAGCGCATCCAGAAATGCCTGGTTGTCGGTGAGGATGAAGATGGATTTGTTGTCCCAGTTTTCCTTTTCGATGCTGAGCAGTGCCGTTGCGGTGCGGTTCGCCAGCTGGATCTTGTCAGAATCGTCCAGGATGAGGATGCCCTCTACCATATGCTCCTGGATGAGTCCGATGATGTCCCGTTCGTGGTACAGTTCCTTCTGCATCCGGCTCATCTCCGTCTGGAGCTTTGCCTGGGCTTTCTGGTCTTTTTTGTGCTGGTGCTGTGCCTGCTGTTTCTGGTGCAGGTACAGAAAGATAAATACCGTCAGCAGTACCGCCGCCACCGCAGCGAATGCCCATCCGATCCATTCCATGATTAGCCTCCGATCTTATAGCCGTAACCCCGTACTGTGTGAATGAGATTGGAACATCCTGCGGCATCCAGCTTTTGCCGGAGCGTTTTCACGTGTGCATCCACGGTGCGTGTCTCGCCCTCATAGGAGAATCCCCAGACCTGTTCCAAAAGGCGGTCCCGGGAAATGGCAGTGCCACGGTTGCGCACCAGATAGGACAGCAGTTCGAATTCCTTATAGGTGAGGACGATCTCTGTTTCCAGATAGACCACCGTCCGCTGATCCAGGTCGATGGTCAGATCGTGGGCAGACAGCACGTGGCTCTCCGCTTTCTGTACCGTGTGGCTGCGCCGCAGCACCGCCTTGATCCGTGACAGCAGTTCCATGATGCCGAACGGCTTTGTGATGTAGTCGTCTGCGCCGTTTTCCAACCCGGTCACCTTGTCGATCTCGCTGGACTTCGCCGACAGCATAATGACCGGTATCTCTGCGGTAGCGTCGTTGCCCTTGAGCCGCTTTAAGATGGAGATGCCGTCCTCATCGGGGAGCATGATGTCCAGCAGGATCAGCGCCGGCTTGTCGTCCCGGAGCCGGTGAAAAAAGCTTTTTCCGTCCGGGAATCCCTCGGCGGTATAGCCGCCGGACTGCAAAGCGCAGGTGATAAGCTCCCGGATCCCCGTATCATCCTCTACACAAAATATATTTGCCAACTTACATTTCCTCTTTCTTTCCCTGTCGGATCTCCCGGCGCATTGCCGAAACAGCAACTTCGATGGCGTGCGTCATGTCGCCGGCGGCGTGTGCATTGTCCCGCACCACCGCCTGGCGCTCCTGGTTCCACAGCATTTGCAGGATAGTGGCACACTTCACCCGGCGTGTCGCCGCCACGATGAACAGCGCCGCCGATTCCATCTCCGATGCCAGCGCTCCGGCGGCTTTCCACGCCTGCCAGTTCTGGAGCAGGGTCTGTGCGGCAGGCATGGTCTCCGGGGAATGCTGCCCGTAGAAAGAGTCCTTGCACTGTACCACGCCGGTACGATAATCATATGCAAGCTCCTGTGCGGCGCAGACCAGATGCTGTGTCAGACCGAAGTCCGGGACAGCCGGAAATGCCAGGGGAACGTATTCCTGCGATGTTCCCTCCATGCGGATAGCACCGGTGGGGATGATGAGCGTTCCCGGAATCAGTTCCGGCTGCATTCCGCCGCAGGTGCCGATGCGCAGAAAGGTGTGTGCGCCCAGCGCCGCCAATTCTTCCATGGCGATGGCAGCAGACGGGCCGCCGATGCCGGTGGAGGTGACGCTCACTTTCGTGCCGTCCAGTGTGCCGATCCATGTGGTGAACTCCCGGTTCTGCGCCGTCTTTACGGGATGTTCCAGATAAGAGGCGATCCACTCGGTGCGTCCGGGGTCGCCGGGGAGAAAGACATACTTTCCGATGTCCTCCGCTGTGCATTGAATGTGAAACTGACGTTCTGACATAAGCGGTTCCTTTCTGCGTGTGAAACAGGTTCTGGCGGATGGGATTTGTCTTTGTTGTGCCTTGAAAAGGCGCCCATAGGCTTGACTGAGGCGTACACACCAACGGGCGAACACTGTTCGCACCTATAATAAAATCCCCCTGTCAGCTAACGCTGACATCCCCCTTTTCAGGGGGGACATGGAGAACAACAATGAGCCTCCCTTGAAAAGGGAGGTGGCACGAAGTGCCGGAGGGATTACCTACATTTACACTTCTTGACAAATTTCCAGAATTCTGTTATGATATACCCATGAACAACATTTTCAGCACCACCGCCTAAAATCTGTGCGGTGGCATCTTGATTCTGGAGGAAAGATCATGCAGCAATACCGCAACTGGCAGCCGCAGGAGCCGGAGCATCATTATGATATGAGAGCGCTGGTCTTTGGCGTAGTGTCGTTTCTGTTCTGTCAGCTGCCGGTCCTGTCCATTGTGACGGGCATCATCGCCCTGGTCTATGCGGCAAGGGCGAAAAAACGGCAGCGCTGTTACAGCCACGGCATGGTAACGGCAGGCATGATATTGGGTATTATCGGGATCTGTATGGGTGTATTGTCCAGTATTTACTGGGGCTTTAATTTTCTGCGGATTCTCTGGATGCTTTCAGAGAACAACCGGATGGTGCCTGCGCCGTCCAACCCGGAGTTTTTCAACGGTCCGGGAACGCCGGCGGCATTTTTCCCGTTATTCTGAGTCCAGGTAATCCAGGTCGGAATCTTCTGTTTCAGCGCCGTGATCGGGCTGCGTCTCAATGCCTTCCGGGTGTGCATCTTCCGGGAGCGGCTTTACGACAGCAAACCCGCTCTCGGCGTTTTCTTCTGCCTGTTCCCGGCAGACCGGATCTACGTGGAATGTGACCGCCTGCTTACGGTTTGCGATCTCGTTGACACGCTCTGTGCCGCCGTATTCCCCGTCGATCGTCCAGGACACCGGCTCGTCGTCCAGCGCAGTGACTTTCAGATGTGAGGTGCGGAAATAGTGGAGATACTGTTTCGCCAGCCCCAGCTGGATCTTGGAGAACGCCATGACCAGCTTGTGGAATTCCACCAGGTTGGAGGGCTTGTGGATCAGTGTGACCTCGAACAAGCCGTCGTCCCACCGCACATCGGACAGTGCCAGGAACTTCGCCACAGAGGAAGAGTTGGTTACCATGCCGTAGAGGAACTCGTCCTCGATCACGCCGCCGTCGTACTCAATGCGCATCCGGTACGCCCGGATCTTCGGCAGCTTGGAAATGGCGTTGAGCAGGTAAGCAGAGTGTCCCAGCAGGTTCTTGAACTGCTGCGGCGTTTCATAGGAGATCTCCGTGAATGCGCCGAATGCAGCCACGTAGGTGAAGTATTTGTCGTTGAAGCTGCCCACATCGCAGCGGAGATCATCGCCGTGGATGATGCAGTCTACGGCTGCCTCCGGTTCTTTGGGAATGCCCAGTCCACGGGCAAAATCGTTGGTTGAGCCGAAGGGAATATAGCCGATGGGGCATTGGGTCTCGCTTTGCATACAGCCCTGGATGACTTCGTTCAGTGTGCCGTCTCCGCCGGAGCAGACCAGGATGTCATAACAGCCGGCATCACACGCCTGTTTTGCGCACACAGTGGCATCGCCACGATCTTGTGTGGGATGTACTGTCACCTGAAATCCGGCAGCGGTGAACTTGTCGATAATCATTGCAAGATGCGACCCGACTGATGCTCTGCCGGAATGCAGATTGCAGATAAAATAGATCTGTTTCAACTGTGATACCTCCTTTTTTCAAAAAAAGATGTTGCCTTTAGTATACCACAAATTTTACAAAAATGCAAGCATTTTGATTTGTGAACGCCTTTGAAAAATACTGTAAAAAATAACGTGTTTCCTGCGTTTTTCGGTGCTTTTTGAATTTTTTTTGCTTGCAATTTTATGTGCACTATAGTATAATGAGAAAACGGTACACAGATCGTTGAAAGTGGAAAAAGGTATAAGGCAGCGCCGCACAACATTTTATTCATTGTTTCCCTTGTGCAGTGATGCCGCTAAAAGGAGCGTGGCAGTTGTTATGAGTAAAGCTCAGAATAAAGTAAAAGGATTTACGCTTGTTGAACTTTTGATTGCCTCTGTGATTATGGGGATTCTTGCTGCAATTTTGGTGCCCACTCTGCTGCAATATATTGAACGAAGCCATGAAACCATTGACATCACCAATGTGCGTGAGGCATATCTCGAAGTCAGAACGGCATCGATGATCGATGGAGCAGCAGGTGTGTCCAGAACGGTAAAGCTTGAGCAAAAACGAGATGACTGGCAGTCGTTCAATCCTGTAACGATTGCGGGGATCAAACACTATACCTGGGAAGGGGATACAGATCACTGGAAGGGTATTCCCACGGCGAACGGAGAGTGTGAGATCACCTATACGCCTTCGACCGGCATCGTTTTCTACTGGAAAGGGAAGAGCGAAACCAGTACAGTTACTGGTATTGACTTTAACGAAGATCTGCATAGTGCACTGAATAACACGAGTATATTGTCAGATTTGATCGCAAATAAATCTAATCGCTTTGAGATCGATTCTCAGTGTCCCAATTCTACAATGGTACCGAAAGTACAGGAGCAGATCGGAGAAAGCAGTCTGCTGAATTATGGTACATGGGCATATTTGGGAAGCCCGAAAGATGATTCCGGAAGGTATCTGTTCTGGACTTCGGTAGATACTGAAGCAGTTGGTGCGGGGAAAAAGATCCCTGTGATCATCAGCAGGGCAGATGGTGGATTTTATATCTCTGAAACAACAACGGCAGAACGATCGAATAAGGGTAAAAATTATGTCGCGGTCGTAGATCATATTTATAATTCTGCCGGATTCAGACCATACACCAAAGGTGAACGGTATAATAGTCTGACGGAAGCGTATGCGGCATATGAAAAACTGGTTGCAGAAAAATATCCGGATTATAAGGATGCACTGCCGAAATAAAACAGATCGTTAGAGAATTGAATGGTATAAAAATCCGGACTTGACAAAACGGCAAAAATCCGGTATAATAAAAGTCCATGAGCAGACTGTGTGATAGCGCAGCAGGAATGCTGTGAGGAAAGTCCGAGCATCGCAGGACGGGATAGCTGCTAACGGCAGCCGGGGGCGACCCTAGAGCCAGTGCAACAGAGAGATACCGCCGCAGGTTTCCTGCGGTAAGGGTGGAAAGGTGCGGTAAGAGCGCACCAGAGTGCAGGAGACTGTACTGCTATGTAAACCTTATCCGATGCAACGTCTATTGGTACACGCTGCCGCAACATTGGTCCGGTGGGCAGCGGCGTAATGGCGGCTTGAGCTGTGAGGTGACTCACAGACCAGATAAATTATCACACACGACAGAACTCGGCTTACAGGTCTGGTCATGGAGACAGCGCAGCGTTAATACTGCGCTTTCTTTGTATTTGCAATACTTTTTCGAAAATCAATTTATCAAAAACAGCTACATAGACTGTTCCGGGAGGGAGAGCCGATGCAGAAACCAAAAACGACAGAATGTCCGTATCCGGTGCGTGTGACCGCTCCGGAGAAAAATGCGGCGAGAGCGGAAAGCGACCGGGTGCGGTGCGGAAAAATGCTGCGCCGGCTGATGCAGCTTTCTGCGGAGAAAACGGGACGGGACTGTCCGGGAAAACGGAGGATTTGACATGGATGCAGAAACGATGCTCTGGTATGAAAAGCCAGCGGAAAATTTTGACCAGGCGCTTCCCATCGGAAACGGCAGGATCGGGGCAATGGTTTTCGGCGGCGCAGCAGACGAGGTGCTGAAACTGAATGAAGATTCCGTCTGGTCCGGCGGAAAGCGGAACCGGAACAACCCGGATGCCCGTGAGGGTCTGGAAGAGGTGCGAAAGCTGCTCCGGGAAGAGCGCATCCCCGAGGCGGAAAAGATCGCTTTCGAAAAATTACAGGGCGTGACACCCAATTCCCGGCACTATATGCCGCTGGGTGACCTGAACCTGCACATGGATTTCGCCGGAAAGGCAAAGCAGTATCAGCGCAGCCTAGATCTGGAACACGCTCTGGCGACCGTACGCTTTACGGCAAACGATATCACCTATGTCCGTGAGGCGTTCGTCTCCGAGCCGGATCGAGTGCTGGTGCTGCATATTGCCGCAAGCGAACCCGGCATGGTGAACCTGCGTGCCACTCTGGACGGCAGAGACGACTACTACGACGACTGCCGCCCGTGTACCGACTATCCCAATATGCTGGTCTATGACGGCGGCACCGGCAGCCGGAACGGCATCTTCTTTGCGGCGGCGCTGACCGGATTTTCCGAAGGCGGCACCATCCGCACTGTAGGCGGTGCGCTGGAAGTGCAGGGTGCGAACGAAGTGACCCTGCTGCTGAGCGTCGGCACAAGCTTTTACCACGGGGAACAGTACGAGGATGCGGCAAAGATGGATGCCTCTTATGCGGCAGACTGCAGCTATGAGGAATTGCTGTACCGCCATCTGACGGAATACCAGGAAAAGTTCCGCCGGGTGCGCTTTACCCTGCCGGACAACAGCGAAGGCGGCAGCGAGCTGCCCACAGATGAACGGCTCATGCGGCTGCGTGGGGACGAGGGCGACCACAAGGAGTGCAAGCTCCAGATCCACGACAGCAAGCTGGCAGTGCTGTACTTCAATTACGGCAGATATCTGATGCTGTCCGCCAGCCGTCCGGGAACACAGCCCATGAATCTCCAGGGCATCTGGAACCAGGATATGTGGCCGGCTTGGGGCTGCCGCTATACCATCAACATCAACACCCAGATGAACTACTGGCCGGCAGAGGTCTGCAATTTGTCGGAATGCCACCTGCCGCTGTTCGATCTGATTGAGCGGATGCGTGCGCCGGGACGGGAGACTGCCCAGGCGATGTACGGCTGCCGTGGCTTTGTCTGCCACCACAACACAGACATCTGGGGCGACACAGCACCCCAGGATCTGTGGATGCCGGCGACCATCTGGCCCATGGGTGCGGCTTGGCTGTGTCTGCACATTTTCGAACACTACCAGTTCACTCAAGACCTGGACTTCCTGGATCAGCACTATGAGGCAATGCGTGAGGCTGCCCTGTTCTTCGTGGACTATCTGACGGAGAACGAGGACGGCGAACTGGTGACCTGTCCGTCCGTCTCGCCGGAGAACACCTATAAAACCGAGAGCGGCGCAAAGGGCTGTCTGTGCAGCGGTCCGTTTATGGATACGGAAATTCTGACGGTGCTGTTCCGGAACGTGATCGAGAGCAGCAAGCTGCTGAACCGGGACGGGGACTTCGCCGCAGAGCTGGAAGGTCTGCTGAAAAAGCTGCCGCCGCTGAAGATCGGCAAGTACGGTCAGATCCAGGAGTGGGCGAAGGATTATGAAGAGGTGGAGATCGGTCACCGCCATATCTCGCACCTGTTTGCCCTCTATCCGGCAGACCTCATCACGCCGTATCACACGCCGGAACTGGGCAAGGCTGCCCGTGCCACACTGATCCGCCGTCTCATCCACGGCGGCGGTCATACGGGCTGGAGCCGTGCATGGATCATCAATCTGTGGGCGAGACTCCTGGACAGCCGGATGGCATACGAGAATTTGCAGCAGCTGCTGGCGTGGTCTACCAACCCGAATCTGCTGGACTCCCATCCGCCGTTCCAGATCGACGGCAACTTCGGCGGCACGGCTGCCATCGCAGAGTGCCTGCTGCAAAGTCATTCCGGCGAGATCAATCTGCTGCCGGCGCTGCCGGAATCCTGGCCGGAGGGCAGCATCAGCGGTCTGCGTGCAAGAGGCGGCTTTGAGGTGGATATGACCTGGCACGAGGGCAAGCTGGAATCCGCAGTGATCCGTTCGCTGAACGGCAATGTCTGCACCGTCCGTGCCAACACGGTGACCAGCGTGTCCAGCGATGCCGGCGCATTGGATGCCAAGATGGACGGGGCTTTGCTCACATTCCCCACGGAAAAGGGCATGGCGTACCGTCTGAAAGCGTAAGCGCACAGAGAAAGCAAGCTCGAAACATTCATAGGAGAAACGCAAATCAATTTTATAACTGCCTCTCTTGAAAAGGCATCCGTAGGGTGTGTATTGTGCTGAGGATGCACAAAGTGCAGTCGGGATAATCCCCCTGTCAGCTAACGCTGACATCCCCCTTTTCAAGGGGGACTTTCTTAAAAATTGATTTGTATTCATAGGAGATGGAGCAATTTTGAGAAAAGAGCAGGCGTTTGCTCTGGCGGCAGCCGGTTTGCTGCTGACAGGGTGCGCAAAAATTGAACAGGAATCCCCGAAACTTTCCACAGATGTTGCCACCGGTACCACGGAGCTGGCAACGGAAGAGACCTCGGCTGCGGCGCAGCACCCGTCTGTTGCCCTGCAGGTGCCGGAGATCACCCGGCAGGATGTTTCCATGAAACTGGAGGCGGAGGATGCCGCTGTTCCCACAGGCTGTTCGGTGGCGATGATGCCCCGGCTGGGCTATTCCGGGACAGGCTACCTCAGCGGTCTGGATGCCAAAAACCAGAACAGCCTGGTGCTGGATGCCGACATCCCGGCGACCCAGCACTACGATATCACCGTGGTAGTGGGTGCAAGCGCAGCCTCTACCTGTAAGATCCTGGTGAACGGCGAGTCGGTCTATACCATGAAAACAGATGCCACGGATAATTTTATGCGTGTCAAGATACAGGGCATCTTCCTCAGCGCCGGCGCCTGTGAACTGTCTGTGGTTCCGGTGGACGGCATCGTGGATATCGACTGCGTGGAACTGGTGAACAACACCAGCCTGTATGACGGCACATCCGAGATCGCCGCAGCGCCGATGAATGCCGCCGCCACGGAAAAGACGAAACAGCTATACCAGTTCTTACAGCAGAACTACGGGCAGAAGATCGTGACCGGGCAGTATGTCTCCGACAGCAGCGGCAAGGAGCTGGACGAGATCTACAACATCACCGGAAAGTATCCGCTGATTCGCTTTGCCGATATGAACGCCTATTCGCCAAACGGCGGCGATGAGACAAAAGCCACCGCTGTGGCAGATAGTCTGGCTTGGGCAGAAGAAGGCGGCGTAGTGGGACTGTCCTGGCTTTGGAACGCACCCACCGGAACGGCGACCTTCTATGAAAAGGACACCTCTTTTGACCTGAAAAATGCGGTAACGGATGCGGATGTTGCCGGCAAGTCGGAGGAGGAACTGTCAAAGATGGTCTCCAACGGCGAGATCACCCAGAACTGCTATGCGCTGATCTCGGACATCGACCGCATTTCTGCGGCGCTGAAACCTCTGGCAGATGCCGATGTACCGGTGCTGTGGCGTCCGCTCCCGGAGGCTGGCGGCGGCTGGTACTGGTGGGGCGCAGACGGGGCAGAGACCTATCAGTGGCTCTGGAATCTGATGTACACCCGGATGACGGAATATCACCATCTGAACAATCTGCTCTGGGTGTGGAACGGACAGAGCAGCAGCTTTCTGGTGGACAGCAGCCAGTATGACATTGCGTCCCTGGACTTGTACGTGGAAAAGGAGGAGACCTACGGCAGCCGCTATGAGCAGTACGTGGCGCTGCGGAACATGGTTTCTTCCGGCAAGCTGCTCGCTATCAGCGAATGCAGCAATCTCCCGGATATGAACGCCATGTTCCGGGACAATGCGGTGTGGTCGTTCTTCGGGCTTTGGTATGCGCCGTATCTGGGCGAGTATACCGACAACAACGCCCTGGTGGAATTCTACAATTCCGAGGCGGCGCTTACCCGGGAGGACTACACGCCTGCCGGATGACCCTCGATTTCATAACAGAATACTTGCAGAACAGAGCGTATCGGATGCAGATGCGCTCTTTTTTTATGCGAAGTCGTGGGAAAACTTTCGTTTCTTTGAAGATGGGCTGGAATTCGCTTTTTTTGCGGAAAAGGGTTGACAACGGCGGTGTAATTGTATATAATGAACATATGAACAATCGTTCAAACGAAATTGCATGGAGGAAACGAAAATGAAAAAGGTATTTAAGCTGAATGATCTGGACTGCGCAAACTGCGCCGCAAAGATGGAGGCTGCAATTCAGAAACTGGACGGCGTAAAGTCTGCAACCATCAGTTTCATGACCCAGAAACTGACGCTGGAGGCCGACGATGCGGATTTCGACAAGGTATTGAAGGCTGCACAGAAGTGCATCAGCAAGGTTGAGCCGGACTGCGAGATCATCGTAAAATAAAGGCAATACCGCACAAAGCCCGCCTGGCGGCTTTGCACGCAATCTGCTTGCTGATTTTCCGTCATATTGCACAGAAATCCCTTGACATACGACAGTATGCCTGCGAAATTTCTGCGCAATCTGCCAAAAAATCTGGCTGCGCATCTTACGCACAAGCTTTGTGCGGTGTTGCCTAAACCGGTTCGCATGACACGAGCAACAGGAGGCGGTCTGTATGACAAAACAACAGCGTAAAATTCTGATCAAGATCATCATTGGTGCGGTATTGTTTGCCGTGGCAATGGCAGTCACCCATCTGCTGACGCTGCCCTGGTGGGCAGAGCTGCTGATCTTCCTGGCAGTGTATCTGGTTCCGGGATTCAGTGTGCTGGAAAAGGCTGTGCGGAACATTGCGCACGGGCAGGTGTTTGATGAGAATTTTCTGATGACGATCGCCTCCATTGCGGCGTTTGCCATCGGGCAGTATCCGGAGGCGGTGGAAGTCATCCTGTTCTACCAGGTGGGTGAGCTTTTCGAGAAGATCGCCGTAGGACGTTCCCGCCAGGCAGTGTCCGATCTGCTGGATCTCTGCCCGGATGAGGCGACGGTACTTCGGGACGGCAAGCCGGAAACGGTGCTGGTGGACGAAGTGGAAGTGGGCGAACACATTCTGGTGCGCCCCGGCGAAAAGATCCCGCTGGATGCGGAGGTCTTTGAGGGACACACCACCATCGACACCGCTGCGCTGACAGGCGAATCCATGCCGGTGACAGCCGGTGTGGGCGATGCGGTTTGCAGCGGCTGTGTGAATCTGTCCGGTGCGGTGGAACTGGTCGTTACCAAGCCGGCGTCGGAATCCACTGCCTCCAAAATCATGGAGCTGGTGGAAGAATCCGCCTCCAGCAAGGCAAAGACGGAGCAGTTTATCACTAAGTTTGCCCGGTTCTATACGCCCTGCGTGGTCATTGCCGCTGTAATTCTGGCAGTGCTGCCGCCGCTCATTACGGGGCAGGCGTTCTCCGGCTGGATCTATCGTGCGCTGACGTTCCTCATTATCTCCTGCCCATGTGCGCTGGTCATCTCTGTGCCGCTGAGCTTTTTCGGCGGTATCGGCTGTGCGTCCAAAAACGGCATCCTGGTAAAGGGCAGCAACTATCTGGAGGCGCTCTCTCATGCGCAGACGGTAGTCATGGATAAGACTGGTACGCTGACCGAGGGAAAGTTCCATGTGACGGAACAGAACCCGGTGGGCGTGACGGCAGAGGAACAGCTGGAGTTGGCGGCGCTGGCAGAATCAGCGTCCAACCATCCCATTGCGCAGTCGCTGAAGGATGCCTACGGCAAAGCCATTGACGCAGAGCGTGTCACGGATATCCAGGAGATCGCCGGTCACGGTGTGGCTGCCAGGGTGGACGGCAGACAGGTGCTGGCAGGCAATGCGGCTTATCTGGAAGATGCCGGACTCCAGCCGGAAACACCCCACGCCATCGGCACGGCAGTGCATCTGGCAGTGGACGGCGTATATGCCGGATATATCCTCATTGCGGATGCAGTGAAACCGGATGCGGCACAGGCAGTGCAGGCGTTCCGGAAGGCTGGCGTTTCTACGGTGGCGATGCTCACCGGCGACAGCGAATCTGCGGCGAAGGCTGTGGGCGATGCCCTGCAGCTGGACGAGGTACACGCCAAGTGCCTGCCGGCAGACAAGGTGAAGTTCATGCAGGAATACCGCACCAGGCTGTCCAAGGGCAGAACGCTGGTCTTTGTGGGCGACGGCATGAACGATGCGCCGGTTTTGGCACAGTCGGATGTGGGCGTTGCCATGGGCGGTCTGGGTTCGGATGCAGCCATTGCGGCGGCGGATCTGGTCATCCTGGACGACAAGCCCTCGAAACTGGGGCTGGCGATCCACATTGCCAAGAAAACCATGGGCATTGCACGGCAGAACATCGTGTTTGCACTGGGTGTCAAGGCAATCGTTCTGGTGCTGGGTGCGCTGGGTCTGGCACATATCGGGGCTGCGGTCTTTGCAGACGTGGGCGTTTCGGTAATTGCCATTCTCAACTCCACACGGGCAATGCGGACAAAAGTGAAATAAGCGCTTGTGAAAAGCTTTTCGGGCAGATCTCCGGTCGGGGGTCTGCCTTTTTGTAAAATGTGCAAAAAAGTGGAAAAAAATCTTGACACGGCTTGTCTGATTGTAGTATAATAAAAATAATCACCATTCTTTCCAAAGGGTGGCGTGCAGGAAAAATGCGGCGCAGCAGGATTGCAGCTCCATTTTGAAATGCAGAAAAATCTGAACAGAAAAGGAGCATTTGCATATGCTGCTCGACAAATATTTACCACGCATCGAGTTTGACAGCTACGAGGACTTCAAAGAGAACTATCGTGTAAACATTCCCGATGACTTTAACTTCGGCTTTGACATTGTGGACGAATGGGCGAAACAGGAACCGGAAAAGAAAGCGCTGGTGTGGTGCAATGACCACGGCGAGGAAAAGACGTTCACCTTTACGGACATCTCCCGTCTGTCGAACCAGACCGCAAACTATTTTCAGAGTCTGGGCATCCGGAAAGGCACAGTGGTCATGCTCATCCTGCGCCGCCGCTGGGAATACTGGGTATGCGCTGTGGCACTGCACAAAATCGGCGCCATTCTGATTCCCGGCTCGCTGCAGTTGGCGAAAAAGGATCTGATTTATCGTGGAAACAGCGCACAGATCCACACCATGGTATGTCTGGACGACAAGTATGTCCTGGAGCAGGTGGATGAGGCACAGCCCTCTGTCCCCAGCATCCAGCACAAGATCGTGGTGGGCGGCTCTCACGAGGGCTGGCGCAATTTCCACGAGGAAGTGGAGAAGTTCTCCACAGAGTTTGCACGTCCCACCGGAGACGCCGGCACAAAGGCACACGATCTGATGCTGGTTTATTTCACCTCCGGCACTACCGGTGATCCGAAGATGGTAGAACACGACTACACTCATCCGCTGGGGCATATCGTTACGGCAAAGTACTGGCAGCAGGTGCAGGAAAACAAGCTGCACATGAGCGTTTCGGATTCCGGCTGGGCAAAGTTCGGCTGGGGCAAGATCTACGGGCAGTGGATCTGCGGCGCAGTGATCTTCGCCTATGATATGGACAAGTTTGTGCCGACCCATCTGCTCCAGAAGATGCAGGACTATAAGCTGACCACCTTCTGCGCTCCGCCGACCATGTACCGTTTCATGCTCCAGGAGGATGTGGCATCCTATGACCTGTCCAGCATCCAGAACTTTTCCACCGCCGGCGAACCGCTGAACCCGGAGGTATACAACCGCTGGCAGGAACTCACCGGCAAGGAGATCCGGGAGGGCTTCGGACAGACAGAGGGTTCTGTTCTGCTGGCAAACTTCCCGTGGATCACACCCAAGCCCGGCTCGACCGGCAAGCCGTCTCCGCTGTATGATATTGTATTGCAGCACGATGACGGTACGCTTGCCAAGGACGGCGAGCAGGGCGCTTTGGTGATGCAGAATCTGAAAAAGGCATATCCCACCGGTCTGTTTGTGGGATACTACAAGAACCCGGAAATGACACAAGAGATCTTGGGCGGCGGCAGCTATTGTCCGCACGATGTGTTCATGCGGGATAAGGACGGCTACTACTGGTTCGTGGGCAGAAATGACGACGTTATCAAGTGTTCTGGCTATCGTATCGGACCGTTTGAGGTAGAAAGCGCCCTCATCGAACACCCGGCTGTGCTGGAATGCGCCATCACGGCGGCGCCGGATCCCATCCGTGGACAGGTGGTCAAGGCGACTGTTGTCCTCACCAAGGGCTATACACCCAGCCCGGAGCTGACAAAGGAACTCCAGAACCACGTGAAGCATACCACAGCGCCGTATAAATATCCCCGTATCATCGAGTACGTGGACGAACTGCCGAAAACACTGGGCGGCAAGATCAAGCGTGCGCAGATCCGTAAGGAAGACCAGGCAGCCAGCGAAAAGTAAGAATTTTTTGATTTGCATAGAGAAAGCGTCGTGCAGAGGTTTCTGTACGGCGCTTTTTGCGTATTCACGCCAAAAATCACAAAAACAGATTGAAAATTCCAGGCAAATATGCTATAATAGAATCGGAGATTTTTTCGGATGCGAAATGCAAAATCAAAAAAGGAGGTTCGGGAGATGCGCAAAAGAGGATGTGCTTTTCTTTGCAGCGCAGTGCTGCTGACCGGGGTGTTTCTGCGGATGCCTGGGGAAATGTGGCAGGTGCAGGCGGAGACCATAGACACGGCGGCATTTGCGGAAGAGACTGCCCGGCTGACCAACCAGTTCCGGCAGGAAAACGGGCTTGCGCCGCTGAAAATGGCGCCGGTATTGCTGGAACTGTCTGCCCGGCGTGCGGAGGAACTGAAAGACGCATACGGTCACACCCGTCCGGACGGGCGAGACTGGTTTACCATCGTTGAGGAGTCCTCGCTGGATGCCAACTGCTATGCGGCGGAAAATGTGGCAGCCGGCTATGATACGCCAGAGAGCGTGATCGCAGCGTGGATCGATTCCGATGCGCACCGCAAGGCGATGCTGGGAGAAAACTATCAGTATATCGGCATCGGGGTGAGCCAGCTGGAGGATGACCCGAATCATTACTACACCTACTGGGAGATGCTGCTCATCTCATCGGAACAGCCTCTGGAAGGGGAATATGAGCCGGGCGAAACGGCGAATCCCACGGTTTCGGAAAAAGGCGTTTCCCTTTTGGGGGACGTAGACCTGGACGGCACAGTGGAACTGGCAGATGCCGTGCTTTTGCAGAAGATACTGCTGGGACAGGTGACTGGAAATGCGGCGCAGCTGGAAAACGGAGACTGCTGCGCAGACGGCGTGCTGGACTGCCGGGATGTGACGGCGCTGATGCAGATGCTGGTACGCTAAGACGGGAGAGAGGGGACAGATATGTCACGAATTCTTTATGTGCTGGATTATCTCAGCCGCAATACGGATGCAGAAAAGGGTGCAACGCTGAAGGATATCCAGGCATATTTGCTGAATCAGACCAACGCAGGCTCGGTGTCTACGCTGAGCATTCAACGGGATATCGACCAAATCGACGCCATGGGGTATACGGTGGACATCCGGAAGGGGGCGCACAACACGTCCTATTATCATATGCGTGACCGTGGGTTCACCTTCAATGAGATCCGCTTTCTGGTGGATTCGGTGTCCATCAACAAGTTCCTCAGCAACGCCCAGAAACAGCGCCTGTTCCGGAAATTCGAGGTGCTGCGCTCAGAGTCGGAGGTGCGAAAGCTGGTGGGACGCATTACCCTCAGCGAGGTTGCGCCGCCGTCACTGGACCTGCTGGACAATCTGGAATGCGTGCATCAGATCATTGCGGAAAAGCGGAAAATTCATTTTCAGTACGGCAAGTATAACATCCACCGGGAAATCGAATACTATGACAAAAAGCGGAATCTGATCCCGTGCCAGGTGGTGTATACCAGTGAACGCTTTTATCTGAAAGCGGTCTCGGAGGACACGGGAGAGGTGCGGAACTATCGCATTGACCGGATGCGGAAGATCTTGCCGGGAGAGAAGATCGCTCATTTGCCAAAGCTGCCTAAACCGGAGGGCTTTTCGGCAGATATCTTTGTGCCGGAGGTGTATGAGGATGTTCAGCTGCGTGTTCGCCGGGTGCTGCTGGACGATATGATCGAACAGCTGGGGAACTATGCCCATGTGCGTCTGGACGAGAAAGACCCGGAGCATTACATCCTGGTGCGTGCCAGAATGGGCATTAGCTACGGGCTGTACCGCTGGATTATGAAGTACGGCGCCAGCATGGAAGTGCTTGCACCGGAGAGCCTGCGGAAAGAGGTGGCACAGCGCATCCGGGCGGCTGCTGCACTGTACAGCGACACAGACAGAGAGTAGTACACTGCACAACAAAAAACGGACAGCATTTCTGCTGTCCGCTGTGGGATTCTGTGGAATGATTACGCCTGTCCACGTTCCTTTGCCAGGGTGTCGTAGCGGTCCATCATTTCCTTGATCTCCGGGTCGTTGGTCAGTCCGTGCTGCATATGCAGATAGAACCGGATCGCCGGCAGGTCCTTGTTCTCGACTGCCTCTTTCGCCAGGGCAGTGATGACGCCGACAACGTCCTCGTTTGCGCCGCACTTCATGCCGTAGTGTGCAAACGCCTCATTGACCTCGTCCCGTGTGGGCGGTACAATTTTCTTCTTGGTGATGGTGTGGATGTGGTGCAGTTCTGCCGGAACCATGGGGTGGTCGGCATAGATCAGGCTTTCGTAGTAGAAGCAGACTGCACGGTCATAGTCCTTGACCTCGACGCAGTAAAAGCCCAGGTTGCAGTAGCACCGGGAAAGCTGTACCGGTGTCACAGCCACTTCCAGTGTCTCCTTGATAACGGAGAGCAGCTGGTCGTGGTCACGCAGGGACTTGTAGCATTCTGCCAGCTCGAAGTATGCGTCCGTGTTCATGGGGTTATAGCGGATGGCGTCGTTGATGACACGGGCAGCCTCTTCTGCACGTCCCAGCTCCAGCAGGTTGTAGCCGTGGAGCAGCACCATCTGGGACAGGTCAAATACCGGACGCACCAGCTTTTTGGACGGGCGGTAGAAGTACAGATAGAGCTGATGCTCCAGGGTGTTGCGGAAGCTGAGGTATACCTCGGACTCCGTTTCCCGGTAGTTCATGCGGATCTTGGTGTACAGCGCCTCAGTCAGCTTGAAGGACTCGTCGATCTTCTTTTCCTGGATGAGTTTGTTTGCCTCTGCAAAGACAACGTCCAGGCGCTTGCCGTCAATGTACATCATCTTGTTGAGAACTTCCCGCTTGTCGTCGGGCAGGATCTCATATGCCAGGTCGGCAATGGCGCTTTCGATCTCTTTGGCGTTTTTTGCAGAACGGTACTTGTCTGCCTGGGATTCCAGATAGACCATGTCTACGCTGTATTCTCCGGTCAGACCCTCCCGGATTTTTTCCATAATTTCATTGATTGTCATAGTATAGCTCCTTTGTTGCCGGTAATTCCGGACGGTATAGTTTTATTATACAAGATTTCTGGGATAAATGCAAGTCTTTTTTGTGGATTTTTTCAAAGCAGTACCACACAGAGGAGAGAAAGGATACACAGGTATGCAGGAAATTCTTACAGCATTGGAACAGCGGCACGATCTGCCGGACGAGGCGCTCTGCGCTCTGCTGGAAACGGATGCCATGGATGGGGCGCTGTTTCAGGCGGCGGACCGCATCCGCCGGGAACGATACGGCACGGAGGTATTTGTCCGGGGACTGATCGAGTTCACCAACTGCTGCCGGAACGACTGCTATTACTGCGGCATCCGCCGGAGCAACGGAAAGGTACAGCGGTATCGGCTGAGCCGGGAGGATATCCTCGCCTGCTGTACAGAGGGCTATGCGCTGGGATTCCGGACGTTTGTTTTGCAGGGCGGCGAGGACGCATATTTCACGGAACAGCGTGTATGTGAGATTGTCTCGGAGATACGGGAACGCTTTCCGGACTGCGCCATCACCCTTTCCATTGGTGAGTGGGAAAAATCCAGCTATGCGGCGTTTTTCCGTGCCGGCGCAAACCGCTATCTGCTGCGCCACGAGACCGCAGACCCGGCGCACTACCGCCGTCTCCATCCCGGCGCAATGTCGCCGGAACACCGGAAACGCTGCCTTTTTGATCTGAAAGAGATCGGCTACCAGGTGGGTTCCGGCTTTATGGTGGGTTCGCCGTTTCAGACCACGGCGCATCTCTGTGCCGACCTTCGCTTTTTGCAGGAACTGCAGCCGGATATGATCGGTATTGGACCGTATCTCACCCACGGCGACACACCATTCCGGACACAGCCTAACGGCAGTCTGGAACTGACGCTGCGGCTCATTGCAGTGCTGCGGCTCATGTTCCCGTATGCGCTGATCCCGGCGACCACTGCCCTGGGTACCATTCATCCGCAGGGCAGGGAAATGGGGCTGAAAGCCGGGGCAAATGTGGTGATGCCGAATCTTTCTCCGGTGTCGGTGCGAAAGCTGTATTCGCTCTATGCGGACAAGATCTGCACCGGGGAAGAATCTGCCCAGTGCCGGAGCTGTCTGGAACGGCGTGTGGCGGCGGCAGGCTATGCCATCGTGACGGATATCGGCGATGTGCGCCGGAACTAAGGCAACACCGCACAAAGCCGTCAGGCGGGCTTTGTGCGGTGTTGCCCTAACAGCAGGATGAGGCGTTCGAAAAAAATTTGCATAAAAAGTATTTGCATTTTTCGGAAAATATGATATAATAAGAAAGAACTGTGGCAGCATGGTACAAAGCCAGTGCGGTGCTGCCGGATGAGATTGCGTGGGGCTTTCTGCTGAAATGACGTGTTTTCGGTGATTTTGGCGGAGAGTGCCTGGTGTTTGGAGGGCTTTATATGAGTCAGGAACAACAAAAGAAAACCCGGTCTGCAAAAAATGCGCCGCAGAAAAAACAGATGCAGAAGCATCCGAATCCCCGCCGCCCGAGAGGTTCCGGCGGAAAGACGGCGGCACAGGTCATCGTCTCCCTGGTTCTGGTGGCGCTTGTGGGATATGAGGGATTTCATATGTACCGCTCTTTCACACCCATCTCACAGGGGTCGGAGAGCATGGATCTGGTGGGCGGCGGCAGCGAGTCTGAGGCTGCGACAGAACCGAAAACGGTCTATGAGAACGTCTCCGTTTCCAACGAAGATGTTCACGCCGGCGATCTGATCCTGGTCAACACGGATACCGCATATGTGGAGGAGAACCCCACGGAGATCGTGAGCATCTACGACCACAAGACGGACAACTACCATGTCAGCGGTACAGAGACCAGCCTGCGTCAGCCGGCGCTGGATGCGCTGAACCAGATGCTGGACGCCTTTTATGTGGCGACCGGACACCAGGACATGATCGTCATCAGCGGCTACCGCACCACACAGCAGCAGCAGGAGCTGTATGATGCAGACCTGGCGGAGACCGGCGAGCAGACCTCGACCCGTGTGGCACTGCCCGGACACAGCGAACACGAAAGCGGCTATGCCCTGGACTTCTCCCTGTACACCGACGGGGTGCAGTACGACTATGACGGCACCGGGGAATATGCCTGGATCAACGAGAATTGTGCGCACTACGGCTATGTACTGCGCTATGCAGAGGACAAGCAGGAGACCACCGGCATCCAGGCAGAGCCGTGGCACTACCGTTATGTGGGACAGCCCCACGCCACCTATATGATGGAAAACAACGTGTGCCTGGAGGAATACCTCACACTGCTGAAAAATTACACCGCAGATGAGCCGCTCTCCATCACCAACTGGGACGGCGAGATCTATCAGGTATACTATGTGGCTGCGGACACTTCCACGGATTCCACCTATGTGATGGTGCCGCCGGATGCGAAGTACACCATCTCCGGCAACAACAGCGATGGATTTATCGTAACAGTGGACACTGGCGAGATCCAGAGCGGAGACGCCGCAGCGGCAGCTGCGACAACGCCGGAGGACAGCGCAGCAGCAGATACGGAAACAGAAGCAGAAACCAGTGCTGCCGAATAAATAGGAAAAGGTGATCTATCATGGAAAATGAAAAGAAACCAACGGAAGAGACTTTGCAGAAAGCCGGAAAGGGCTTGAAAAGCGTAGTCGGTGAGTTCAAGGAGTTTATTTCCAAGGGAAATGTACTGGACATGGCGGTCGGCTTGATCGTCGGCTCGGCATTCACAGCCATTGTGAACTCGCTGGTAGATGACATTCTGATGCCGATTATCGGCACAGTGCTTGCCGGCATCAACTTCTCGTCTCTGGGAATCACGATCCCATGGGGCAATCATCCGTTTATTGCCATCGGCAGCTTTTTGAATACAGTTATCACATTCCTGCTGACGGCGCTCTGCGTATTTCTGATTGTAAAGGTCATGAATATGTTCCGCCGGAAACAGGAAGAAAAGCCTGCACCGCCCAAGCCCAGCAAGGAAGAGATCCTGCTGACGGAGATCCGGGATCTGCTGGCGGCACAGCAGGGAAAAGAAACGGCTGAGTCTGAGGAAAAGAAAGATTAAATCTGACATCTTCTTACTATTCTACATATAGAAAAAACGCTGTTCCACGTGCAGGAACGGCGTTTTTTCGTGGGGATTATATTGTGTACTGTGGTTATTATGAAACCTGTTTTCGTTCTTTCAATTCTTGTTCTAGTTCTTGTATTGCCTTTTTCAATTCTTCGGCTGACATTTTTTTGATTTCATCTGGGATAATTACATTGTCATCAATAAACATTTTCATATTATTTCGCCTCCCAAAAATCAATTTGGTAATTTTGTTTGAGTCTTTTTGATTATATCATCATTGCAATGAAAAGTCAATGATGTTTTATTGAGAGCTTATCATAAAACAAAAAGCAGGAGCAGCCATATTCCAGGCTGCTCCTGCTTTCCTTTATGGAGAGGTTTCGTTATTTTGAGGATTTCTGTCTGTGTTTTTGTGTGCCGCTGTGACAGTTGCAGGCGTTCGGACAGCCGCCGCAGGTACCGCCGCAGGAATGTTTTCCCTTTTTGCGGTCACTCCGCATGGACAGAACGATCGCAGCAATGATTGCCACAACAATGATTCCGACAATGACACTTCCCATAGAAATGCCTCCTTTTGAAACATCAGGTCAATTTGAGTTTATGCCTTTACCTTAACGCCCAGCTTGTTGCTTTCCTTATACGGACGAACCAGCAGGTAGATCATTGCAATAATCAGAGCGAATGCAACGATCAGGCTGATGATGTTTACAACACCGTTGCCGGCAGTCATCAGCTGACCGGTGAACAGGTTGCCCAGCTGGTTTACGATCAGAGCGATTACATAAGCGAAACCGCACTCGTAACCAATTGCGAACCAGAACCACTTGGTGTTGTTCATCTCACGCTTGATCGCACCCATTGCTGCGAAGCACGGTGCGCACAGCAGGTTGAAGATCAGGAAGGACATACCAGCTACACCGGTGAATGCAGCTGCCAGATTTGCATAGGTGCCGTCGCCGCCGCCGTATAGGATACCCATAGTTGCTACGATGTTTTCCTTTGCAACCAGACCGGTTACGGCTGCAACAGTTGCCTGCCAGTCGCCCCAGCCCAGCGGAGCGAAGATCCAGCAGATACCCTTACCGATATAAGCCAGGATGCTGTGGCTCATCTGGTCCTCAGTCAGCATACCGAAGGAACCGTCTACCCAGCCGAAGAAGGAAGTGAACCAAACGAAGATGGTGGACAGGGTGATGATGGTACCAGCCTTCTTAATGAAGGACCAGCCACGTTCCCACATGGAGCGGAGAACGTTGCCCACAGTCGGCATATGGTATGCCGGCAGCTCCATAACGAACGGAGCCGGGTCGCCGGCGAACATCTTTGTCTTCTTCAGAATGATACCGGAAACAACGATCGCTGCCATGCCCAGGAAGTATGCGCCGGTTGCGATCCATGCAGAACCGCCGAAGATTGCGCCGGCGATCATTGCGATAAACGGCTGCTTAGCGCCGCAGGGGATAAAGGTGGTTGTCATAACGGTCATACGACGGTCACGTTCGTTCTCGATGGTTCTGGATGCCATGATGCCTGGGATGCCGCAGCCTGTGCCGACCAGGATCGGGATGAAGGACTTACCGGACAGACCGAACTTACGGAAGATACGGTCCATAACGAATGCGATACGAGCCATGTAGCCGCAAGCCTCCAGGATTGCCAGCAGGATGAACAGTACCAGCATCTGCGGTACAAAGCCCAGAACTGCGCCGACACCGGCAACGATACCATCCAGGATCAGACCCTTCAGCCAGTCAACACAGTTTACTGCGTCCAGTCCCTTTTCAATCAGTACCGGAATACCCGGAACCCATACGCCGTAGTCAGCCGGATCCGGCTCACCCTTTGCGAACTCTTCTGCTGCTGTGGTCAGATCATCCATAGAGGCAGTCTCTGTGGTGACTTCCAGTGTTTCTTCATCCTCAATGTCATAGGAGAAGTCAGCATTGTATTCGTTCTCATAGTTCATGATGAGATCCTTTGCAGCCTCGCCGTCAAAGGTATCTGCTTCTGCGTCAATGTAGCTTTCCAGCTCTGCGGTGTCCACACCCTGTTCGTCCAGGTATGCCACATAGCCGTCGATGATAGCGTTTGTGTCGCCGTATTCATCTGCTGCATCATTATAAGAGCTTGTGCCGATGCCCAGCAGGTGCCAGCCATCGCCGAACAGTCCGTCGTTTGCCCAGTCTGTTGCGGCAGAACCAACGGTAACCATGGAGATGTAGTAAACCAGGAACATGATAACTGCGAAGATCGGCAGACCCAGCCAACGGTTGGTAACGATCTTGTCGATCTTATCCGATGTTGTCATGCCGGTCTTCTTCTTCTTCAGGCAGTCCTTGATGATGGATGCGATGTACAGATAACGCTCGTTGGTGATGATGCTCTCTGCGTCGTCGTCCATTTCCTTTTCGGCAGCCTCGATATCCTGTTCAACGTGCTTTTTGGTAGCCTCCGGAATGTTCAGCTGTTCCAGAACCTTGTCATCACGCTCGAAGATCTTGATGGCATACCATCTCTGCTGCTCTTCCGGCTGGTCGTGCAGGCAAGCCTCTTCGATATGTGCAATAGCGTGTTCCACACAGCCGCCGAACTTGTGCTGCGGTACCATGGGAACCTTGCTCTCAGCAGCCTTCATTGCCTCCTTGGCAGCCTCGTCAATGCCGGTGCCTTTCAGTGCGGAGATCTCAACAACCTTGCAGCCCAGTTCCTTTGCCAGCTGGTCGATGCGGATCTGGTCGCCGTTCTTGCGGACAATGTCCATCATGTTGATGGCTACCACTACCGGAATGCCCAGCTCCACCAGCTGTGTGGTGAGGTACAGGTTACGTTCCAGGTTGGTACCGTCGATGATGTTCAGAATGGCATCCGGACGTTCCTGGATCAGATAGTTTCTGGCAACAACCTCTTCCAGGGTGTACGGAGAAAGGGAGTAGATACCCGGCAGGTCTGTGATGATAACATCTTTATGACCTTTCAGCTTACCTTCCTTTTTTTCTACGGTTACACCAGGCCAGTTACCAACGAACTGGTTCGAACCTGTCAATGCGTTGAACAATGTGGTTTTACCAGCGTTCGGGTTACCGGCTAATGCGATTTTGATACCCATTTGATTCAATCCTTTCGTACATTTTATCTGTTAGTGATTGCTAATTAGCAGTTACTAACTTGTGACCAAAAAAATAATTCTGCCGTAAAATGAAGAGGTGAATCTACTGAGACAGCAGATCCACAGGTTTTTTATTCCACTTCGATCAGTTCGGCATCTGCTTTCCGCAGGGACAGTTCGTAACCTCTTACGGTAACTTCTACCGGGTCTCCCAGGGGAGCAACCTTGCGGATGTAGACTTCAACACCCTTTGTGATGCCCATGTCCATAATGCGGCGCTTTACAGCACCCTCACCGGTCAGTTTTTTTACCCGGACGGTCTGTCCGATTTTGGCGTCTTTTAATGTAGCCATTGTTGAATTCCTCCTCTTATATCATAATTTTTGCAGCCATTTCTTTGGTAATGGCAATACGAGTCTCTTTGACATTGACGATGAGATTTCCGCTGCCGGAATTCACCACCGTAAGTGTTCCGCCAACCACAAAGCCCAGATCTTCCAGGTGCTTTTTGGTCTCGGCACTTCCGCCAACCTTTTTGATGGTAACTTCATCACCAGGGTTTGCAAACATCAGCGGCATCATACCAGTTTTCCTCCTTTTTCCGAATGCGATCGCCTGTTTATGCAAAAGCAGAAACGAGCAAAATTTGTTAGAAAAAGCTAACCTATTGTAAAAACAGAAGAGTTAGAACGCTCTAACCCTCTTGTTAGTATACAACTTCTGACCGCATTTGTCAAGGGAAAAACGCCATTTTTTGAATTTTGTGGGATTGCACAAACTGAAAATGAAAATGAGAAATCAGTTCGTAGATTTTTTCACAGGAATGCGTCGGGAACGTCTGCGGCGAGGATTGCAAAGCAGAATGGGCGTGACGGCTTATAAAGGGCTGGAGGTACGGAAGAGCTGATGCAGGGTTAGCCCGGTGGCGTTTCTAAGGGCGTTGACATTATAATGTATATATGGCATTCCTAATGTATATACAGAAAAGTCAATGAAAAATGGCTGAGGGGTTTTAGACTGAGACAATTGGGGCATGGTGCAGTGTCAGTTCAAACTAAAAGGATTTGTTTTATTTGAATCAATGTGCTTTTTAGATTGAATAATGCTGATTATACTTTTGATTATTTTGTATAACATACATAAAACATTGCTTTATTTTGAAATTCTGATTTTTAGTTGACAAGTGTGCTGAATTGTGGTATACTATACAAGTCGGCACGAGAGATGCAGACGAAATATATCGCGGGATGGAGCAGCTCGGTAGCTCGTCGGGCTCATAACCCGAAGGTCGTCAGTTCAAATCTGGCTCCCGCAACCAAAACGAAAAGAACATTCAAGCAAGTGAAACAGCTGGAGGTGCAAGTTTAGCTGTTGATTTGCCTGAATGTTCTTTTTTATTATATCATGCTGAATGCTTTTTGTCAATCCTTATGAGTCGAGTTTTCTCGGCTCATTTTTTGTTGACTTGAAAACTGCCAGGTCGGCAATGGCTCGCACTCGTCGGCGAATCCGTCGGCATGAAATGGCAGAATGCCCATTTTTGATAGGACGGGGCTGAAAACATCTGAAAAGTTCCGGATGCCTGCGACATTTTTAATTTTCTTGGTGGAGTGGGACTTTGACATTAAAATTGAAGGTTAGAATGCTGATTTTTCTGAAAATTGAATATGGTTGTAAAAGGGAACATCTCTTTTCTCACCACCCCACCCAGTGAAAAAAGTGATACCCTTCCCCAAACCCTCTATAAAGCCTTCTTCCACTTCCGAAAAAAATACCTGGAATCCCGTTGTTGGAATTCCAGGTATTTTTCTTATGCAGGGTTCTGTTCAAACAGAGCAGCATCCAGCTTGTCGGCGGCTTCCTGCTCGACTTTTTTCAGCACATGGCTGTAAATGTCCATGGTGATCTGATAGCTGGAATGTCCCAGCCGCTCCTGTGCGACCTTGGGAGAGATGCCCAGCGAAAGCATGATCGTGGCATTGATATGCCGAAGGTCATGAAACCGAATGTGCTTCAGATCGTTGGCTTTCAGAAATCGCCGAAACTTCATGGAAAAGGAATCGCTTTTGTAGGGAGAGCCGTCCTCCTGGCAGACGATGTAATCATTTTGTCCGGCGTGGCGTTCTGCTTTGGTGTCTTTCAACAGCCGCAGCAGCGTTCCAGGAATCTGAATCTCCCGTCTGCCACTTTGTGTTTTCGGGGCTTTGGTGATCGTTTGATTGTTGACAGTTACCAGATTTTCTTCGACAGTGAGACAGCCGGTTTGAAAATCCACATGATGCCACCGCAGTGCGAGCAGTTCTCCACGCCGCAGACCCAAACAAATCTCGATCATCAGCGGCAGGTAAAGAGCAGTGTTTCTGGCACATTGCAGCAGGGTCTCCACTTCTTCCATGCTGTACACTTCCGGTTGGTAATGTTCCAGCTTGGGCAGCGTGAGATCGTCACAGGGATTCTTCGGAATCAGTTCCAGCATGACTGCCTTTTTCATTGACGCCGAGAGATTCAACATAATGTTTTTGATCGTTTTGGGCGAAAGCGGCTTTCCGGTTCTGGGAGATGCCTTTTGCAGGGAAAAGATCCATTTCTGAATGTCAATGTTTTTTAGTTGCTGCAAACAGGTATCTCCAAACTGTGGAATGATGTACTTTTCCGTCTGATCGATGTAGTGCTGTACAGTGGTAGGGGAGAGCTGATTTTTCACATAGATCTCCAGCCACTGGTGCATGAAATCCCGAACTGTGATCCGATTGTCTTTGACAAAAGTTCTGGTCTCCAGTTCATGGATCATATCCCGCATGACTTTTTCTGCTTGTTTTTTCCCGCCCTGAATGGTCTTGTAATAGCGTTTGCGTTTTCCGTTGGCAAAAGAGGATTCTTCTTCCACGATGACCTGATAGGTTGTGATCCCGGATTTGGTCGTCCGCTTTCGCACATGACCGGTATATGGCATAAAACCGCCTCCTTTGAAAAGTATAACAGAATGTTCTTCGGGCTTTTCTTGAAAAGGGCAGAAAAGCATTTAGTATTCTTCTGCAAACAGCATGGTGGCATAGGGCTTTTGGTTTGCATCATATTCTGCAATCACATAGATTTTCGCTGTGACCGGCGAAAACGGCACGGCAAACTGATAGTGTTTTTCATAAGGCGGCACTTCCTGACAATGCAAAATGATCTGCTGGCTGCCTGCTCCGGAAAGCCGAAATATTTGCAGATAATCCTTGGGAACAGGCAGTTCTGCAATGCAGTTCCAGAGAAATAATTGCAGAAAAAGCGGTAGTTCCTCATGGATTCTTTTTGTCAGATAGCGGTTTCCCGAAAACATCAGCAGCACCTTCTTTCCACAAGTTTCTGCGTTTCTGTGGAAAACGGAATGTAGATATCCTCGCTGTATCCGTCCGAAGATGCCCAGACAGTGTGGATCCAGTCAGCATGGGAAAAGGAAAGAATCTCATAGAATTCCAATCCTTTGTCAAGCAGATAAGGTTGCTCCTGCTTTTCTAAGAGAATCACAGAAAGGCTATCACCCATGTCACAGTGATAGGTCTTTTCGATGTTTTTCATTTTCTGCACCAGATATGATTTGAGATCTGACGGCATTGCAGCGTTTGAAATAGTTGCAATAGAGCGTAATTTTTGCATGATTTTCCTCCAATTTTGTTTCAAAAAAAGAGGCTCAGCGTCATGCCAAGCCTCCCACGAACAATGTTTTCCTCACTTACTCTTCTTGACCAGTGCCAGCAGTTCTACGCCGCAGGCAACACCCGCCAGAAACATTTCAATTGCAATCGGCATTGATGTACTTCACCTCCTCCCGTTCCTGCATTTCGATGGCGATCCCGATGCCGCCGATCACCAGTGTCAGTACCAGTCCTGCGATAAATTCCTTCATGTTGCATTCCTCCAATTTTTTGTTTTATGCTTCACACTGTAACAGTGTTTTTGCCTCGCTAATTGCTTCCTCCATTGCCGCTGTGTCCATGAGCAGTTCTTCGATCTCGTCCGGATCATAACCGACTTCCAGCAACAATTGTACTTCCTCCTCGGAAACGCCAAATGTGCCGCAGTACTCCAGCAACAATTCTTCCCGCTCATCTTCCATCCACCATTTTGCATAGTCCAGTTGATTCCAATTGTACGGGTTGAACATGGTGTGGATGTAGTCCTGCATTTCAAATGTGCTCTTATGGAGATTGCCACTCGAAGATATTTTGACGATTTCACCCTCTGAAACATCGACTTCGCTGTACTTGCCATTCAGATTTACCTTTTTCAGAGCATTATCCAAAATGCTCTTTGTACTGGCGTAGATGTACAGCCCTAATGTGGGGAAATGATAAACTGTCAAAGGATTATTGCCTTTCACCAGAAACAGCGTATTGTCATTTCTCAAAATTGTAAAGACAAAACTGCCTTCCACAAGCTCTGCCATGCGTTTGATGTTTTCTGCGTCAAGGTTCTGTCCCTGTTCCAGAAGCTGCACGGCGACGTAGGTGTCGGTTTCGATCGGTGTCGTTGGGAGATGCTGTTCCCGGCGAAGCTCCCTGTCGTTGTACAGCACGCCGTTGTGGGCGAGGGCAAACGACTCTTTGCCGCAGTGCCCCTTGAACGGGTGGTTGTTACAGTTCCGCTTCTCGCTGCCCTGTGTCGTAAACCGGGTGTGTCCGATGACTGCCCTCGTATCTCTGGGAAAGAACAGCTTGACCTTGTGAGCCGGTTTCGGCTTTTTGTAGGTGACCATGCTGCCATCCCGGACGTAGGCGATGCCCGTTGCGTCTGTGCCACGGACTTCCGCAGCAACCGAGAGGTAGTGTATCAGCCTTTTCAAAACTGCATTGCTGATTTTACCCTTGTAGTCTAAGAAACCAAACACTGCACACATCTTACATCTCCTCGCTTTCCATCACGTACTCATTGACGTACAATCTTCTTTCTTTCAGATACTGGATCAGTTCCGGCTCTTCGATAGAGCTTACAAATTCCGACCAGTTCATGGCATCGATGCCCTCCTCAGACAAAGAAATCGCCGCATCACAGATGTGGTTGACCATCTGCAATGTGGCGATGAAGGTGTTGTATTTGAGGGTGCCCCGGAACAATCGAAACTCAATGGTGTGGTAGTTGTTCAGATTGACCGCAACGTATCTGCCGTTGCAGCCACTTTTGGCTTTCTCCAGGATTTGTTTGCCGGTCTTTTCAAAGCCGAAGCGTGCACTCCAGCGGCTCATGTTGTAGCTGCTTCTGCGGCTGAATGTAAAGAGTTCATTCCAATGCTTTTCCACGAAGAACAGGATCCGGCTGATGACATCTTCCTGTTCTGTCTGATTATCGCCAAAAGCATTTCGATTGACGTGAACGTGCAGACCGCAAGTCGATGTCTGATGGGAACGATAGCCCATGGAGACTGCCTCCCGAAGGATTTCTTTCCAGTTCATTTCCTCTGTGTGATACTCTAAGGTCATGGGATGAGAGACGATCTCAAAACCGTCTTCCAGAGAACCATCCGACTTGATGTAAATGTTTTCCTCGTGCACATTGGCAATGCTTTTGAGAGCTGCAGCATTGTCATTATCTTTGCCGCCTTCATCCACTTCCAGTTCCACACCGAAGTATCGTTTTCCGTTTCCGTAAAAGATAGGTGTGGGTTTGTAGCCGTATTCCTCGATCTCGTCTTCAAACTCATCAAAGCATCTTTCGCAGTAGGGCAGGTCGCCGTGCCAGCAGACGATGCTTTCCGGAACGATCTGTCCGCAGGATTCGCAGCGGTAGTAGTGGGCATTAAAGCAGTCCTGACAAAGGCAGGTGTCTTCATCGGAGACGCTGTTTTGTTCCCAGATCGTCTCGCCGCAGTGATCGCAGGTGACACAGTGTTCCTCAACACAGTCATCGCAGAGCAGTTCATCGTCTACCGGTGTGCCCTCTCCCTCCGCAAGTACTCTTCCACAGTAGTCACAGATTCTTACTTCTTCTTCCATTTCAAGTTCCTCCAAAAACAAAAATTCCGGTAAGGCTGAAAGAATTTACCTTACCGGAATTATAATATATATTTGAGATTGGGGGTTGATACGGGTGAGAAAAGTGATGTGGTTTTCGCAGCACCTTTCCGAAAACAACTCGTTTTTACAAACTGAAAATTGAAAGTGTTATACTGATACTGCGGTTGCAGAAGCATTGCAGCCGATAACGAAACGGGAGGAATTTTCAATGTCTCAGAAAAAACGAAAACCAAACGAATTTACAATAGGATACAAGGCAATGGTGACAGATTATCTGCTTTACGAGGATTGCTGCGACTATCATCTGAAACTGATTCTTGCGGTTTGGGATGGTGTGACTGTGCAAGAAGAGGTGAAATACTTTAGCTATCTGACCACATGGGGTAGCAGTCAATTCCGTGATTTGTGTGTGGATTTTGGCTTGCTGGCTTGTGCGAGGTCCGTATACTGCGATTTGAACCGTCTGCTGGGAGCCTATTGCATTGTGCAGTATTATCCGAAAAAGCGGCAAATACCGGAGGATAAAATTGACGAAGTCATGCCGGTGGTGTCGAATTGTGACAGGGAAAATGATTGGGATCATCTGCAATTTGCAGAACCATTTGCTCGTATTGCCGTGGCAGAAGAAAAAGCGGAAAGCACCATACCGCTGGCAAAGTATGTAGATGATATCGAAGAAACATATCGCTTTTGCGTTAATCATCTATGGCTGCACCCGAACATTCGGTGTATCTATCGAAAGAATATGCCGGAGCTTCCAATTCCCAGACATCCGGAACATGACAAGAAATGGATCTCGATGCGGAAAAGGGATTTTCCAGAGCATAATCTGTATGTTCCGGTCAAGGAGTATGACCTGCGAATGGAGCATGATGCGGAGTCGTACTATGTAAAGGAGCCGCTGCGGCGGAATCGATAAGGGGAAACTGATAGAGTAGGGGAGATGTGAAAAAATCCGGTGAGGTTTGGGAGGAAACCTTGCCGGATTTTTTATGTGATAGGGTTGAAATTTGTAAGAAAGGCTTACTTTGCCGAAACCAATTTCAGGGAGTTATCCAGACCGTCCAGAACGGCGAATGTGGAGTCGTCAATTTTGGTGAAAGCTACAATGTTGTCGCTGAGATAATTGGTGCCGGAGTTTTCGATGTCTTTGCCGTCTATGATCATAATGTCATGGTTTTCGTCACGATTCAAGACATCTTCCTCGGATTCCTGATAGCTAAGATTCACCTGATAGATGGAATGGTCTTCTGTCATGTAATACACGGCATCTGTGTCTACAAAGAACGGATTTTCATCAATGTTTGTTTTTATTTTTTCAGAATATTCTCCGTCCGAAGTTAGCAGCTGTGTCGTTTTTACAATACTAATTTTATCATCAACGCTGCTTGAAAGAGCAGTCAAATAATAATATTCATCATTATACAAAAAAGGATAAGAGAAGGAAGGATAACCTACATAAGGAACTTTTCCGGAAGCGAGAACATCACCCGTATCCAAAGAAAATTGATATCCATTTGTAAAGGCTTCATTTTCTGACAAAAAAGTAAAAGCTGTTGGCGAAACAACGTTGTAAGACTCTTCTATATAGCATACACTTTTATCTGCCTCTACATCGTAAATACCAATATTTTCATTCTGAACATTCAGGTAAAGCTTTCCGGTATACGGATTCACCCCATATGTTTTGAATGCATCTCGGTAATCGCTTTCGGATAAATCAACCGCTGTTTCTGTTTTATTTGTATTCAGGTCGTAATACATGATTTTAGCTTCGTCTTGCATATAGTAGATTCTATTGTTTACCGGATTATATTGAATTTTATATGTTCCATCATGTGTATTAAAATGTGCTAAAGATTTTACTCCATAAGTTGCCGTATTGCCAGCTGTTTTCTCTGTTGTCTGTTCCTCTGTTGCTTCCGTTGTGCACTCTGTCTCTGTCGCTTTTTCTGTGGTCTCTTCTTTGGATTCTGTTTCCGGTTCGGTGGATGCTTCGCTGCTCTCTTCGACTTCGGCGACGATGGCAGGCGTGGATACCGTTTGCTCCGGTTCATTTTTGTGGCTCATCAGATACCAGATGACCAATCCGGCGAGAAGCAGCAGCAGAATCAGGATTGCGATCAGGTAGCCAAGCGGCGACTTCTTCTTCTTTTTGACGGCAGCATTTTCCGGATTCAGAGTGCCGTTAGGATTGTTTTGAAGTGCACCGTTTGCATTTTTTGGTGCAATCGTTCCGTTGGGATAAGCCTGTCCGTTCGGCACCGGCGGGACAGGATAGGGCTGTGCACCCTGAAAGGTAGCGTTCGGTGCTTGCTGCCGAGGATTCTGTCCGTTTGGAGTTGCGGCAGGATTTGGCTGACCGGCGATTGCAGCATTCGGAGGCGTTGCAGTTCCGGGTGTGGCAGCAGGTGAAAATGTTGCATTTTGACTTGCCGGATTCGGGCTTGTCCGAGAAGCATTCGACACTGCCGGCTGCTGTTTCTGTGTCGGCGGTGCGGCGGCTTTTGCAGCGGGCTTCGGTGCAGCCGGATTCGCTGCTGCATTCACAGCCCCTGTTTTTTCCGCTGCTGCTGCGGGAAGTTTCCATTGCAGTGCGTTTGTAAAATACGTGACAACTTCTTCGGCTTTCTTTTTCTCTGTCGAGAATTCACGAATCAGTCTGCCAATGGCCTGCTGTACGGCAGCCTGTTTTGCTTTTTCGTCCTTTTCGTCTGCATCGATCAGAATCGAACCAATGTCGCTGTCGATGGCGTTTTTCACCAGATTGTGATTCGGAAAATCATTGCCCATCAGGTCATTGATATAGGCGTTCATTTTGGATTTGTTTTTCAGGATTTCCTTTCCGCCCATTTCCAGACAGTAGGCAATTCCCTCCGAAGCCGAATCGAAATACTGGAACTTAGAGATGAATTTTTCTTTGCAATGGGGACAATGCTGCTTATCTGACAATTTTTCGTCAAACAAGCTCCATGTCTTATTGCATTTGCTGCACTTCATAATCAGATTCCTCTTTTCTCACATACTGCCGCCTTTTAGCGACATGTTGTTTTGTGTTTTTGTTTCTCCGGATAATCCGCACCAGGCACACGTTGCATAGGATTCCCCATGGTAGCAGGTAATCTTGGAACAGCGTGGACAGTGTAAAAAAGTTTTGGTTCCGCAAAAGGGACAGCCGTTATAATCGGGGGACGGGTGAAATGTTCCGTTCAAAACAGTTTCGTCGTAACCCTCCGATTTTGCTTTGCTCTCGTCAATCGGGAACGCCCATGTCAGTGCCCAGTGGTCTGGCTGCTTTTCGACTCGGATGCCGTATAAGCGCCGGTTGCACTGGGGGCAGCGTGCAAGAACAATGTGTGCCTCTTTGATCGCCATGTTTCTCACTCCTCTTCCCATTCGTTTTCGCTTTCGCTGATGATCTCTTCCGGAACTGCGTCATTTACTTCGCCGGCATTGTCGCTTTCTGCCGAATTCGGTTCTGCTGCATCCAGAGAGAATTCCTCTGGCTGTGCGGATGCGGTTTCTGTTTCACAGGCGGGAATGCAAGCTTCCTGTGCATCTTGCTGCGCTGTGACTTCCTGTGACCGGTCATCCTCTGAAACCGTGGGACAGATTGCAGCGTTGTCTTGTGTTTTCTCCTCTGTATCAGCAGCTTGCACCTGACCGGAAGCATCGTCTTTTTCTTCCCAGCCTCTTTGCACTGCTGCAATATCCCGTGTGACACCTGCCAGCTTCTGTTGCTGTTCGGAGAGCTTTTCCTCGATTTTACGTTTCTTTTCCAGATACCGCTTGATTTTTTCCTCGGTTTCCGGCGTTTCAGCCGATTGTGACAAAAGGCGCTGCATCTTTTCCAGCTGGAACTGCAATTCCTGAATGGTGTCCTGCAAATGCTTTTTCTGTGCAGTTAGCGTCTCCAATTTTGTGATCTGTTGTAAGGTTTGTTCGATAGCGGATAACTTCTGCACATCCAGAATCCCCGCAATGGAAACATCGTCATGACTGCCGGATTTGGAGATGTTTGCAAGATTGGCTTGCAGCATTTCTGTTCGCTTTCGGAAATTGTCGTGTAAAAAATCAAGTGCAACGTTGCGGTAAAAAGAGTGCAGCATCTCGGCAAATGTATCGTCGATACCGTCCGTTCCCAGAAAAAAGGCAACGGGAATCTGGTTGTCCCAGATGTGGCAGCGAAATTCACTGGCTGCATTTTTATCGCAAATGGAAGTGCAGCGGTTCAAATGGCAGTTCTCATCCCATGGAATCGGCTCGTCCATGGTCCCGTCCTCGTATAGGGCAACGCATTTCCCATCGCCGATGTGCAGACCGATGGCGTAGGATTTGCATAACCCAACCGCAATCAGAGTAGTACCGTAGGCTTTCTGTACGTGAGAATGCTCCTTTTGTATCAGGTCTGAGATCTCGCTTTCCGTATGTGCTCTGTAGTTTTCCCCGGTGAAAAATTGAAAGGTTTTCTGGTACTTTTCCGGCACTCTCTCCAGTTCGTTCGGCGTGAAAGGGGATTTGATCAGGTCATTTCTCACGGCAATATGCCATTCCGTAATGATGCTGTGGATCAGCTGTGTCACCACACTTTTTTTCGTTTTGGAGTCTGGAAACGGAAAGGTGATTGATTTTAGAAATTCCCGAATCTTATTGCAAGCGATCTCTGCGGCAAAGCGGGAACCTCGGTCGCTCCGGAAGTACTGCTTGCTGCCGTGACCGTCTGCCACAGTTGCAACGACACAGTCCGCATCCTGCAGATATTGTGTACTGTCCTGGCATACGGTATGGTTCAAGATATGCTGATAGCCCTTTTCTGAAACGGCAAATCCTTCGTACATCATCATTGTTTAATCCCATTCGTCATCATCATCGGAATCATCCGAACCCAGTATCATCGGTTCGGGCGATTCTTCGGTGCTTTCTATACTGCTGTATGCAGATTCCTTTTCTTCTTCCAGCATAACCTTTGCGGCTTCCGCCATCTGATGTTCCGCAGACGTAGAACGGACGTCTTTCACATCTGCCGGTGCTTCCGCAGAATCCTCGGAAACCGTTGCAGAGGTGCTTGCGATCTGTGAGGAGGTGACTGCAATGAAACGGATGATCTTTTTGAGGCTTCCGATGTCGTTTACAGTGAAAAGAAGTTCGACATTGCGAATCGCTTTTTTCAGCACTTCACGGTTGGCATCTTCGCCGATTGCGATTGCAATTTTCAACGCAGCCTGATACCACTTATTTTGCTGTAGCTTTTTCAGTGCAGTGAGGTAGTCATCTGTTGGCTCGCCGTCAGAGAGGAGCAGGATGACCGGCGCATAAAATCCGGAAGATGCTGCGCCTCGGTCCATGAATCCATTTTTGGACAGCTTGTCGTTCAGCTCCAGAAATGCAGCTCCCAGATCGGTCAGGCCGTTGGCGTCCAGCGGTTCCCAATCATCAAAGGCGTCCAGAGACATCAGAGCAGGCGTGACCCATTCACAGCCGGTGGAAAATTTCAACACGCTCAGTTTGATTTCGGAATCTGCCTGCGATTCGGAAAGATGCCGCAGATCCGGAATCAGTTCCTCGATTGCAGAATTGACGGCACCGATTTTTTTGCCCTCCATGCTTCCGGAGGTATCGATCAGGAAAAAGATCGGCATGACTCTTTTCGGGATGCTCTCTGCATTTCCCAGAAAACTGCTTAGATTTTCAGACATAGTCTAGTCTCCTCTTCTGTTATTTGATTTCCATATACTCATTTTTGATTTGAATGCGGATTCCCTTTTGAATCAGAACACGCTCTCCGGGAGCGACAGTTTCATTGTTGATCCGCCAAGATTCGCCGGACTTGTTCATGAGTGCAATTTTGGTTTTGGTTTTATTCTGTACGACCTTTGCTGTAACTGTCCGGCATTCGTTTTGGTCGTAGCAATCTGTGATGTAGGCTGTAACAATCTCCTGCTTGGGGAAAATCGGAATGCGGAAATATTGTGTCTGGATCCAGCCAATGTGCGTGATTGGCTGATGACAGCACATACACGTTGCATTTTCAGTGGTATATCTGGTTTCTTTTCCGCAATTGGGACAGATGATGACTTCCGACTGGAACCGAAGCAGATTTTGCAGCCACTCCTTTTCCGTGATTCCCATTTTGTCTTCGCACATGACTTCCTTGCTGAAAGCCTTGATAAAGGTATTCTGAATATATACCGGCATCTGAGGCCATCTCATCAGGAAGTTATTGTGCACGCCCTTTACCGGACGGTTGGACGCATCCTTGGGGTCGGCAATGAAAACAGGGGATTCGCCGTAATAGCGCTTCTGTCGTTGTTCCGTCATGACGGCCTTGCTCTGCGTCTGCTCGCCCTCCAGAGGGTGGTTTCTCAGCAGAAGCAGGAAAAGGACAACGGCAAGAGAAAACTGGTCGGTTCTCTTATCCGGCGTCTTTCTTCCTACAACGATAGATGGTGCCATGTATCTGCATTTTCCAGCAATCCCGGACTTTTCTCCAAACTGGGAAACGTTGTCGTTATCGCAGATCAGGACATCTCCGGTTTCAGGGTTCAGGAAGAAGTTGCCGTCATTCAAATCCTGATAGGAGAATCCACGGTTATGCAGAATCCGGAAACTCTCTACAATGTTGATGGCTGCATTCAGCAGCGTGTGAACACTGGAAAAGTCAATCTTTCCGATCAGGAAATCAGAAAAGTCATAGTAGTTATCGGGGCGCAGTTTCATAATGTAGCCAAATGTATCGTAGTACATACGGGTGATGGCAACGGGCCACAGGAATGAGTCTGTGGGAGCCTGTTCCCGGATGTTGTTTTGCAGGTTCTTGCGAAATCCCTCCATGTCCTTTATCGAACCTTTTTTGTACCATTTCAATGCCATCTGGTTTCCGAGATAGTCCACCAGATAGACATATCCCTGGCCGCCCTCTCCTAATTTCCGGACGATTTGAATCGTTCCCATGTTATCATCTAATTCAATTTGCATTCCTGCTTGCAATTCAGACATTTTTCTATCTCCTTTTCCTTAGTCCTCCGCAGCGAGAATCCGGTCGATTTCCCGAATGATTTCCAGCCTGCGTTTCCGATTTTCATTCTCTGCATTCAGCTGATTGTATTTTTCTTCTAAAATATGTGCCTTTTCCATGTTGATGAACGAGGTGAATGCCGCAGTTTCCAGACTTTTTTGTAAGCTGATAATATCCTGCTTTACCAGATCCAAGAAAGGAATTTCAATGGAAACCGCATTCATGACCTGTTCGTTTAAAATGTTCTTCAGGATGCAGACATCCTGGTTGAACTCGCTCGGAATCTTTTCAATTGTTTTTCTGTAGTTCTGAAAGAACTGTGCATATGCTTTTTCTGTCAACTGGCTTTCAGCGGAATTTGGACTTTCCTGTAGTGCATGTTCCAGCAGCTGATTCAGCTTGGTGACTGCTGGATTTTCCTGAATGGCAAAGAGCGGAATTGCATTGGCATTTGCCGTTTCAACCGGTTGGAGTTGAGCCAGAAGGGTGTCCAGTTCGGCGAGTGCATTGTTCGGATGCTTTTCACAGAAGTTTTGCAGATTGTGGTACAGCGGGCTGTTAACTGCGATCACTTCGTTTGTCACAGATTCCACCTTTACAATTGCATCGTTCAAAGAATTGCTTTGCGGGTCATTGTTGGAATTGATTTGCTGATGAAATAAGATCTGATAGTGCATCGACTGTTTGTCCGGCTGGATCTGCGGATTTTCTTCATCTGTAAACAGAGAGATGCTGTAGAAGTTGCGTCGGTCGTCATCAAATTTTTTATATCTTGCGATGTTCCCAAAGGGTGTGGAAATCAATATTTCAAACAGGCTTCTGGAGTAGCGGCGAATCAAGCTGTTATAATAGCCCTCCGGTGCAACTTTACCGCATTGTTCGGAGATGTACTTTTTCAGTGCTTTCTCCAGCTCCTTGAAAAAAGGATGGGAAGGTGTCAGTTCCAGACCGGATTCAAATGCGGTTAAAATCTTCTTTTCGCTCTCACGATACTCTTCCACTGCCAAATGTACGACATTGTCGATAAACTCCTCATACATCGCAGTAAATTTGCTGTCCCGTATGGATGCGTCAAATCGCTCCAAAACGCCTGCACCGGAGAGTTCCTCGTATTGTGCTCTTCGAATCTCGTCTTCGGTGATCTGATAGCGTACAGGATCGATGCTTTGAATTGCATTTTTGCGGACTTTATCCGTGATTGGCTTGTTCTCTTTGCACTGCTGTACAATTTGCGTCCGGCACTCTGCCAGTGCGTTATGGATTCTCTGCCTTGCCGTTCTTTTTAGTTCGTCAACCAGATTGTCCATTTGCAATTCTATGCTGGAATTGCCGTCGATCTGATTTTCCTGTCGGAGTTCACTGAATAGTGCGAGCACATTTTCCTTTAAGTTGGCAATGCGCTGCTGCATCACTTGCAGGCGAACGGTATTGTTGTAGTCTTCAAGCAGGCTGCGGATGGTGTCGATGCCGTCTCCGGCAAGTCCTTTTTCTTTTAGGCTTTGTAAAATTGCACTTTGCGTATTGCCGTTGTCAAGTTCAATTCTTGCCCTTGCGGAGCCGGCCGTCAGGCGCTGTGCAATCAATGCCGTTGGCATGATTCTGTAATTTTGCAGTTCCTCTCGAATCCGCTGCAAATTATCCTGGAGTGTGGTTGCAATATCTGCACGGTTTGCGAAAACAAATAGCTTTTCCCCAATGGAAATGCCGTCATCGTCTTTGTCCACAGATTCAAAGAACTGTACCAGAGAATCATTGAAACTGGGGCGATCTGCATTGACAATTAAAATGACAGCATCCGATTTTTTCATCCACGCTCTGGTCTGGTCTTTGTGTAGTTGTGTCGGAGAATCGAAACCTGGGACATCATATATGATCGCATTTCGCATGGCGGAAAGCTTATCGGAGCGTATCACAATTTCCTTAACGGCAAGTGCTTTTGCAGGATTTTCGATGTATTCCTTTACCTCGGTTTCTAGTTCATGGTTAACAAAATGCAGAGATTCAGAACCGATCAGATTTTGAATGCTGCTCCGATTTGTGATGATTTCGAGGATGTCGTTATAGATATTTTTCTGTTCCGAACGCAAGGGTGGCAATTGTTCGGTTTCTTTGTCCAGCAATTCCTTTGACCATTCGCTCCAATGCTGCGGGTTTTCAATGCCGAGAAGGTTCAGCTTTCTGTGAAATTCCTCGTTGAACTGTGCATCGGAGTAGAAATCGACCTGTGCATCGTTCTCCGTGCCAAACCTGATGCTGGTTGCGGTGTATGTGCACCGTGCGTCTTTCGTCGGAAGAACATCATTCCCCATAAATGCGTTTGCAAAAGTACTTTTTCCGGATTTTTCAAGGCCAACAATGGAAATCTCAAAGGTATTGTTTTTTAGTTTTTCCTGAAAAAAAGTCATTTTTTTCAGAATTTCCCGGAGCTTTTGCTGATAAGAAATTTCAATTACCTCACTATATTTGGTATCCAATAGCTTTTGTACACAAGAAATCTCTGAACTCAGCCGTTCTAATGTTTCTTCACGATTCATCGATAGCTCGTCCTTTCTGATAAGCATATTTCTTCTCAAAAAAATTATTTTTCAAATGGTGAATACTATTAACCACCACTATCCTCATTATATCATATAATAGATATGATGTCAAATAATATTTACCATATCTTCAAATGAGGGAAACCAATATGTTCAAACTGAAAACCACCTTGGGCACCAACAATATCTGCGGACCGAATTTGATTCGGATCCGGCATGAAAAAGGGCTTTCTCAGCGACAGTTGGCAAAGAATCTGCAAATTGCCGGATATGACGTAGACCACCACTTTATCCGCCGCATCGAAAATGGAGAACGATTTGTGACAGATATGGAACTGGTGGCACTGGCAAAAGTGCTGCAGGTGGAGATCACGAACTTGATTGATCCGACAATTCCCGTGGCGGTGCAGAAAGATTCCCTTTGATTCTATTGTAGCAAATGAGCAGGACAAACGTCTGTCCGTTCAAAGAAATGTTACGGCTGTAATAAAAAAAGGACCGGCTTGTCATGCAGCCGATCCTTTCCGTTATGATTTCTTGGGAGTATATTTCCGAATTTCTGCAAAACACGTGTCACAGTAGCCTAATTGCTTCTCCCAATGCAGCTGCTGTTCCGGAACGACTTTGCCGCAGCTTTCACAGCGGCAATTGCCGGAAGTGTCTTTCCAGGGTTGGTTTGGCTTTAACATTCGCAAAAATCGAAGCTGCCATGTTCCTGGTTGCAATAATGCTCATAAGCCCAGACAAACTGCATCATGTCCATTTCGTCCTGGAAGTTCGCTGAAGAATACTTCATCAGCCGGTTTACATAGAGGTTTCCGGATTTCGGAGACTGATAGAGATAGATGGTAAGCGGTACAAAGCAGGCATTGTGCAGCTCACACAGATCGATCAGCTCATTGGGGTTGTCTTCTTCATAGAGCAGCCCAAGCGTTGCACAGAAGTGCTCGTAATCGCCACGCCCTACAGAGCGAATGCGGTTGATGTAATAGTCTCTGTGTACGATGTGTCCTCTGTCTATGATAGCAACGTAACAGTATAGTGTTAGTTCTTCCGGACGAAAGCGGTCTTTTTTCAGCTGGATCTTTTCGATAAATCCGGCACAGGGGCGATGCAGCTGCAGCGGCGGAAAACGACGGTAGTTTTGGAATAATGCCGGAATCTCCCGTTCTGCCTTTTGATAAGAAACGCTCTTTATCAGCATGAGATCTCGTTTCAGCTGCAGACGCTGTTCCCTGATCTCCGGAGCAAGGTTTGCCATATCCTTTTCAGTGCAGTAGGTTTCCGGCTGAAACCAGCGGATCTTCTCGTAGCAGTCGTCCAGTCCGAAAGCAATTTTCAGATCTGTATCGCCAAGAGGTGTGATGCTTTCAAAGCCACGGTCTGAAGAAAGGACAGCGGTGCAAGGTGTTCCAATGGCATAGTTGAGTTCCAGCACGTAGTCATTTCGATGTTCTGTTCGGTCGGAAAACAGGTCGAACTCCTCGCAGAAATTCTGGAATGCTTCTCGTCCGTTGGTAAAGGGCTTGTTGAAACATTTCTGATGCTTAGCAATCTTGCCGTCGACCGTCAGTGCAGCGGTTACTGTAACGCTGGGATACGGTTTTTCCACTGTCTGAATGTCTGTGATGATGCCGATAAATGTGCCGTCTGGGTAGTTGCAAGTGTCTTTCATTGAAAAAATCTCCTTTGTATTGATTTGCAGTTTTTTCTGCCTTTATAGTATACCATGCTAAAAATCCATTTTGTAAAAACGACTTTGCAGGAGGCGATCGTGTGACGGAAGAAGAATTGTACGCAGGTGCAGGTGAGGTTACCAGAAAGTGTTTGGATGACATTCTGGAATCTGAGTATGGCTTTGTGCAGGACGATGAAGAAACTTACACATCGGAGTACCTGCTGACTTATCCGTGCAAAACATTTGCAGAGGGCTTGACGGATACGCTTTTGCAGCATGGATTTTCCGGACAGGCAGACGATGCCAAAGAAAAGATTGCTTATGTTCGGGAATGTTGTAAGCAGCGAGGGGTAACGCTCAATCCGGAAGTCATCAAAAGCTGGTTCTGCGGAACTCGTCCTAACAGTGGCGAACGCAGCCGGGACAGTCTGTTCCGGCTCTGTTTTGCACTGGGATTGAACGACCGGGAAACGGCTTCTTTTTTTCAGAAGGTGTACTTTTCCTGTCCCTTCAATTTCCGCAGTGCAAAAGAAACGGTGATCTGGTACTGTCTGCGAAATGGACTGGGGTATCCGGAAATGCTGTCTCTGGCAGAGCAGGCGGAACAGCTGATAAATGGGGAAAGTACGGCAGAGGAAGAAATGTACTATGAGCAGACCCGCCAGCTGGAGAATGCATTGCTGCAAGTTGGTTCCACGGAAGAACTGCTTTGCTTTTTCCGGGAAAACCGTCTGGATTTTCAGATGCCTAGAAAGACTGCCATTCACTATGCGAAGTGCCTGATACAGGAAGCCACAGAACTTGCTCAAAATGCAGTTGCAGATCAAAATGAAATTTCCCACCAAAAGCAGAAATCCGGAAATGTTGATCTGCTGCTGAGTGTGATTTTCGGGGAGAATATGCGGACTTACCAGAAAAAGAGTTCCTTTTCCAAAGAGGCTG